>ERZ779637.122-NODE-122-length-56458-cov-7.531727_pt1 | contig 56458 bp, 55 predicted proteins | sample MGYA00514196_ERZ779637 | MGnify/ENA primary metagenome ERZ779637 (study PRJEB29562, sample SAMEA4376700) | mouse gut metagenome | isolation source: Cecum | study: EMG produced TPA metagenomics assembly of the A DSS colitis mouse model was used to assess the...
TTACATCACTTTTATAATCTGGATATTCTGTTATAAAGTCATCAATAATTTTTTGATAATTCATCCAATTAGTCCTTTCCAATATTTTATGCTATTATACATTTCTAATTTTTATATGTCAATGGCAATATATAATCCAATAATATCATAATTTTATATATGCTATACCTTGTTTTTCTCATATATTTTCTTATATGTATCCGATAAAACATTGGGATATAACTAATGAATAAAGCGGAAAGTCCTCAAACTCTCCGCCTCCCATCCTTCACCTTACAATATACCACCGCTACCGCCGTACTGACAAACGTCGCCACAATCGCCGGCGCAATAATCCCCGCCGGATTCACGCTCCCATACTGGCTTCTGTACGCGATCATATTCACGGGTATTAATTGCAAAGAAGAAATATTCAAAATCAAAAACGTGCACATCTCATTGCTGGCAACCCTGCCGCTCTTTCCATTTGCCACCACGGGCAACTCAACGCCGCTCTTACCTGTCTTGTTCCCCTTTTTCTTTCCGTCTGCAAAAATGCCTTCCCCTGCCGGCACATATCCCGGCGTCCCCCTCTCCTCCTCCAGCTTCGCCAGCTCCTCCATGGCCTTCAATCCTGCCGGCGTACAGGCCCAGCCTAATCCCATAACATTCGCAATAATATTCGTCGAAATGTATTCTCTTGCCGCATGACCCTGGGGAATTTTCGGAAACATAAAAGAAATAAAAGGCTGTATCCCCCGGGTCATCTTAGCAATCAGGCCGGAATTCCTGGCAATTTCCATAAGTCCTACCCATAAAGCCATAACACCAAGCATGGTGACGCATAAGGAAACGGCTTCTCCTGCCGAATCAATTGCCGCGTTTGTAACAGCCTCCATTTTTCCCGTGACCGCTCCGAAAAGAACTCCCACCAAAATCATAAATGCCCAAATATAATTTAACATAACAATACCCCCTTCTGCCCACATAGTAAATTTTCTAATTTATATGATGTCATGCAGTACCATCTTCCGGAATATGTTATTTTAATGATTTGATATCTTAAATTGTGCACTTCAGGTCATACTATATCTTGTTTCGTCTATTTTACTATTTTCAATATCTGATTTCAAAAGAGTTATAGCATATAATAACTTATAGGAGGGTGATATTTATGTATGAAGATTTTTTTGCTGACAGAATCGCCTTTTTACGTATGCAGAAAAATGTTTCTGCAAGAGAAATGAGCCTGGCTATCGGACAAAACTGCAGTTATATTAACCGTATTGAAAACAAACTTGCCTTTCCCTCCATGGCTGCCTTTTTCTATATCTGTGAATATCTGGATATTACACCAAAAGATTTTTTTGACACGGATGTTACAAACCCGCCTTTAATTAACGAAATTCTGGAAGAACTAAAATACTTGGATGATACGCAGCTTCATACAGTACTGGCAGTCTCAAAAGGATTACATCGCAAATAGCCGATATCATTACACAAAAACTGCGCCTGGCAAAACCAGACGCAGTTTTTGTATTATATTCTTGGAGATATCAGTCAAATTTATTTCACAACTGTTCCACTCTTAATGATATGCTCAATATTCAAATCTTGATCCAGTAGTACGACATTCGCATACTTTCCTGCGGCAATGCTTCCATATCTGTCAAAAATGCCTATCGCTTTCGCCGGATTAACAGCGGCGCACTTAACCGCGCTTTCCAGAGGAATTCCGGCCTCCTTTACAGCATAACGGACACAGTTCATCAGGTTTGTAACGCTCCCTGCAATTGCGCCGCCTTCCGTAAGCGTCGCCACGTTGCCCTTAACCGTTACATCCTGTCCGCCAAGGGCATAGGTTCCATCCGGTTTGCCGGTGGCCATCATACTGTCGCTGATCATAATAATCCTGTCGTCGCCAAACATCTTAAAGGCCGTACGTATTACGGATGGATGCATATGCACACCATCGCAGATCATCTCTACCTTTACTTCCTCATTATCACAAGCCGCCCCAACAACGCCCGGCGCACGATGTGTAAACGGAGGCATGGCGTTAAACAAATGCGTTACTTGTCTTGCACCTGCGCCAAACGCTGCCTTAGCCGTATCATAATCCGCAGTGGTATGGGCAACGGAAAGCACTACCTCGTCCTTCAGTTCACGGATAAAATCAATTGCGCCCTCTACCTCCGGAGCAATGGCACAGAGCTTAAATTTATTGCCCGATTCTTCCTGCAGACGCCTGAACATTGCCGCATCCGGTTTATGAATATACGCGGGATTCTGTGCGCCTTTCTTTTCCATGGAAATGAAAGGGCCTTCCATATTAATTCCCACCAGGTCGGCTCCTGTCCTGCCGTCATAAGCCGCTGCCGCGCGGGCAACCTCCGTCAGCATTTCTTCGGAAAGAGTCATAGTTGCGGGAGCAATCGCGGTCACGCCGTTATCCAGTTCATATTCGGCCATTGCCTTAATGGCTTCCACTGTGCCGTCGCAAAAGTCATAACCCACACATCCATGAAAATGAACATCCGTCAGACCCGGAATTGCATAGCAGCCGTTCCCGTCAATAACTTCCTGCCCCGCGCCGTCAGATGAATCGGTAAATTTGTCACCTTCAATATAAATCTCTCCCGGCACGAAAACTCCGTTATCCTGAAATACTTTAACATTTTTGATTATCATAAAATATCCTTTCCTCAGATATCCAATTCTGACAATGCCGCCGCATCACCGACAACGGTTACATCCGAGTGCATCTGTAAGAGAGACGCCGGCACATGAGGAGTAACAGGGCCGGTAAACGCTTTTTTAACAATGCCCGCTTTGTCTGCGCCGCTTACAACTACAAGAATCTTCTTTGCAGACATAATGGTTCTGATTCCCATAGTATACGCCTGTTTGGGAACTTCATCCATGCTTGCGAAAAATCTTGCGTTAGCTTCGATCGTGCTTGCCTGCAGGTCAACGCAGTGCGTTCCTTTTTTGAACTCTTCCGCCGGCTCGTTAAAACCGATATGTCCGTTATGGCCAAGTCCTAAAAGCTGCAGATCCACGCCGCCAACGGAACGAATCACTTCATCGTATCTTGCACACTCTTTATCACTGTCCGGTTCCATACCGTTAGGAAGGTTAATGCTGTCCGGACTGATATTAACGTAATTAAAGAAATTCGTATGCATAAAATAATAGTAGCTTTGATCGTTTTCTTTATCCAGTCCTTTGTATTCGTCAAGATTCACGCTGGTCACTTCGGAAAAATCAAGATCTCCCTTTTCGTACCATTCGATCAGCTTTTTATAGGTGCCAATCGGCGTAGATCCGGTTGCCAGTCCCAAAACACAGTCCGGCTTTAAAATAACCTGTGCCGAAATAATATTAGCAGCCTTTCTGCTCATCTCATCATAATCTTTCGCCTTATAAATTCTCAAAATTCGTCCCTCCATTATCTTTATTTACTAACCGGTTAAAGGTTCTGACTTTATAGTAGCAAAGGTTTTCCCACGAAACAAGAGGTTGTTTAAAAATAAACCAAAAAAACCAAAAAAAGACAATAATTGGCTACTTGTAGTTATGTATCTGACAAAGCCCACCTTCCTGTCGAAAATGAGCCCTGCCTTTTTCTTTCGTCTTACTCTATATTACGCATTCATTTTTAAAGAGTCTTAGAAGTAAAAAGTCCTTTTACGTGTTCTACTTCTTCTGTGGTCGCTTTCTGCGCCGGAACGTAGTATGATTTGTCCCTTGCGATCTGATACAGTTCTTCCTGTGACTGCTCGCAGGCCATGCGGAACTGTTTCAATGTCTGTTTCAATTCTTTATTCTCCGTCTGGGGGATCATCTCTGCGTAACGTACCAATTCTCCGTTGATACCTGTCAGGGTATCGGCTACCATTGTCTTTTCCTGCATTTCCATACTTTACACCTTCCTTTACTGCAAAAATTTCATGAGCGTCTGTTTGTTTTCCTGTGCCGACTGTGCGCCTTTTTCAAAAAACTGTTTTACTTTTGCGTCCTGCGCACAGGATGCATACTCTTTCATCTTACAGTGGGTGGTGTCAAAACCGCCGATCAGATGACGTAAATTCTGAAGTTCTAATTCTGAGATGTTTGTCATTTCCATGCCTCCTTGAAGTTTATACAAACTTATTGTGTGCAGAAGCATGGCTTTTATTCATATTGAAAATATTAATTTTTATTAATGATCTGCGGTCTGCCAAATCAGGTCTTCCAATTCGGAATCAACGGTTACACGGATCTCCGCCGTACCGCTGTCAACCAGAATCGCCGGCGCTTCCACGCAGTAATAATGCAGGATAACAGCTGTCGCGGATTCCCTGTCCGCCGTCTCTTCACAGATTCTTAATAGTATATCTCTTTCCTGCCGGCCCGTTAAAACAGTCAGCTTCAGAACCACCGCGTCGGTATCGGCCAATTTTTTCTCTTTTTCGGGTGTACTTGTACGCAGGCCGCATAAAATAACATCTTCTTCAAAAATACGGCGTAATAATTTTTTCACAAAGTATTCGGTCTTTCGCTGGTCTTCAAGCAGGCATCTCAACTCCTGCCTCCAATGCTTTGTTAATTTTCCCCTCAATAGTAATCCTCCCAAATAAAATTACCCATTTGTTGTCTACATGCTCTTAATTATATAACGGCACAAAATACTGAAACTAGGCTGATACAGCCGGAATTCCATAGAACTCAGAATTAATAAATTGATAAATATAAGAAATATTACTGATATATAGCAGCGTCCTGCTATCACGGTAGCTTTACTTTACCGTAATAAACAGGAAATGTCAATACTATTTTCAACATGCAATTTTTTATGTTGCAATTTTTTACTTAGTCCAGTGTCTTCACATATAAAAGATAATCCGTTCCCTCCTCATACACTTTCTCCCGATACGTAAATCCCAGCCTGTTCAAAAGACTGACCGACGCTTTATTTTCTTCCTGAACCAGTGCCTGCACTGCGCCAAACTGTAGTTCTTCTTTAGTATAATTAAGAATGGCTTTGCACACTTCGTATGCATATCCTTTTCTCTGCTGCGACGTTTCGATTACAAATCCAAGCTCCGGCAATTCATAGCCGTCCCTTACGCTTAATCCGGCGCGTCCAATCACCTGCCCTGTTTCTTTTAAAAGCACGGTCCAGAGACCGTAACCGTAAAATCCGTAGACCTGCCGGATATAATTTTTTATATAAGCCTTTTCCATGTCCGGCTGTTCAAACAAATTTTCCATGTAATAAGTAATGGACGGTTCCCTGTAAATCCTGTAAAATTCGTCCACGTCTTCCACTGTGCTCTCCCTTACCTTAAGCCTCCCTGTCTCCAAAATATCCCATGGCTGTCCCGCCAGCCTTCGGTAAACATCCTCCAGATAGGCATACTCCATTCCTTCCAATCCCTGCAGAATATAACAATTTCCCTGAAACGACACGCCGCCGTTCCCGTCATGCATTAATGCCGCTGCATAAAAGCCTTTTAATTTAAGCGCTTCAAAAATTTCAGGGCTGTCGGTTATATACAGGCACCCCTGGCTTTCCTTTGCCAGATCTTCCCCCGCTGCGGCAGCCTGCCACTGCAGAGAAATTCCCTGTTGCTGCATTTCCTGTCTGATTTGCTCCAGACCAGACTCATACTTTGTATTGAAACCAGACATATAACATTTATCAAAAATAATTATAACGTTTCGTAACATGGCGCTCCTTTTGTATACTTTAGCTTTACGTTCCCGCTATTTTCCGTTACAATGGTTATTATGAGTATTATATAACCAAACAGAAGGGAAGAAATAATATGGCACAAAATCCTGTTGTAACTTTTACTATGGAAAACGGGGATGTAATCAAAGCGGAACTGTATCCCGAAATTGCACCCGTTTCCGTCAATAATTTTATCAGCCTGATTCAAAAATATTTTTATGACGGTCTGATTTTCCACCGTGTTATCCGCGGCTTCATGATTCAGGGCGGCGACCCGGAAGGAAACGGCATGGGCGGCCCCGGTTACAGTATTAAGGGAGAATTTTCCGCAAACGGCGTGGACAACGATCTGAAACACACGGAGGGCGTTCTTTCCATGGCCCGCAGCATGATGCCGGACTCCGCCGGTTCCCAGTTTTTTATTATGCACAAAACCAGTCCGCACTTAGACGGCCAGTATGCCGCTTTCGGGAAGGTAATAGAAGGTATGGAAGTGGTGAACCGTATTGCTGAAACGCCTACCGATTATTCCGACAGACCTCTTGAAAATCAAGTAATGCAGACGGTTACCGTCGAGACTTTCGGAGTGGAATATCCTGAACCGGAGAAGCTTTAAGCAGTTTCCTCCGTAGCTTTGGCACATATATCCATCGCTATGGAGGTGTTTGCATGACCCATTATCTCCTGAATTACTGAAGTGAGGGATGATAATGGGTTCTCTATTTTCTTCCTGCGCTTTTTGCTCTTCCTTGACCAGAAACTTAGGCTGCAACCGGTATATGCTATTGCTGTTTTTGGCTTCCATACTTCATTCCACCTTTCTATTACAATGGAATTACAGTGAAGATAACTCATATCAATTTAATTTTATACTGATATAAAATCAAATTCAACTGCACTTTTTCATTTTTTTAATTCAACTTACTTGCAAAAAATATACATTGCATCTTGTTCCCTGTTCACATTTTATTTACAAATCATTCAATAAAACTTCAATCCCTTTCCATTCTTTTGTCAAAAATATCTCCTATACTAAATATATCAAATAAAACCACTTCATTTCAAACGACATTATCAAGCTATTGATATAAATAACTTTTTCATAATAAATGCCAGGTAAATTCTATTTACCTGGCATCCTCCCTTTTCAGGGATAATTTGGCGATTGCTTTTTATTTGGTGATTTCTGTTCCTGCATTGTGGATTTCAATCAAATAAACTTCGCAAGGCGATAGCTTCATATTTTCGGTAGACAAGCTATTTGCAAGTTCATCCGACTTGTCTATAAGCATTTTTTTGATATCGCCATCCACGATTTCTTCTTCACTTAGACCATTCAAGTAATTTTGCATTGGATTCGCTACTCTGCACGGCAGCATTGCTTTGTTCGGGCGAAGAATTTCGCAAAGCCAAATTACTTTGGCTTGCGCACCCTGTTAGCGCACTTACCGTTAAGAAGGTGGCAAAGATGATGGGTAAACATTTTTTCATAGTAGAATCTCCTTTCTGTGAACAACGGTTTTTTGTTACCTTTTCCGGGTACAGTTAAAGAATACCGTCCTAACTTGAATCTACTTTGAATTGAATATGTTTTTTAATATAAGCGCTAAAACTGCAGGTCAACGATAACACCTGGAACAGTATTGGCAATTTCAATTTTTGCACCATGCAAATTAAGGATCGTTTTCACAATATACAATCCCATCCGGTAAAATCCAAATCTGCCATTTGCTTTGAAAGTTTGCTCACTTTCTTAATGGGTGCAGTCATATACCATGAATAGAAGAAAGCTGAAATGATCGAGCCTGCTAAAACGACAATACCGAGCGCCGGAAGTGTTTTTTGTATAGCTTCCTCTGTCTGCGTATGTTTAGCAGGATTTCTTGTCAACAATAGAGTATAGAGCGAATCACTGTCGGCAAATGTAACCGTATAGGCTTTGGTTTTTTCAATTTTATCAAAATCGGTGATATGCCCGTCGATCGGCTGGTTAATATCATGTAAACTTACTTCCTGTCCGTCAGACTGAAAGAAGTGCAGTTCAAACTCATTTTCATAGCTATTCCGTATTTCATTATCCGTACTTTCAAGCCAAATATAAGCGTATTCCTTATTTTCTCTCGATAAATCGCTGGGCAAAAAGCAAATCCACCATTCAGCATCTTCTATGTCATATTGATAATTTTCAGGCGCTGCCTGTAAAATAAATCTATATGTTATAAAACAACACTATATCCGGCTTCCTGTATAAAGTCATGCAGTAATGCCTGTATCGATAAATCGTCCTCAACAATTAAGATTTTACTCATAGCGCACCTCCTAACCGTAATTGTAACAGAGAAATTTGAATCTATTGTGTAGATTTGAAAAGAATTGCGCTCACAGAGCGCAAGAAAAGACGGTACAGCCCTTATAATTGGGGCTATACCGCCTAATCTGAAATTGCTTCCTTATCACCCCAAACCATAATCTCTGCAGGGGTTACTGTCTCTTAACCAGGAAACAATCTGTTCTCTAACCTGTCTCAAGCTTTTCCAACAGATCCGAAAATCTCCATTTTCTCTTTTACGGTTGCTTTGATTGCTTCAAAACCGGGTGCAAGAAGCTTACGGGGATCAAAACCTTTCCCCTGCTGATCCTTGCCTTCTTCGATATATTTACGGGTAGCAGCTGCAAATGCAAGCTGGCACTCGGTATTTACGTTAATCTTAGCTACGCCTAAAGAGATTGCTTTCTGGATCATGTCGGTAGGAATACCCGTACCGCCGTGAAGAACCAGAGGAAGTTCCCCTGTAAGCTGCTGAACCGCATCCAGCGTCTCGAAGCTTAAACCTTTCCAGTTCTCAGGATATTTGCCATGGATATTACCGATACCTGCTGCCAGGAAATCTACGCCCAGATCTGCGATTGCCTTACATTCGTTAGGATCCGCACATTCGCCCATACCGATTACGCCGTCTTCTTCACCGCCGATAGAACCAACTTCCGCTTCGATAGAGATTCCTTTGTCATGCGCTGCCTTAACAAGCTCGGTAGTCTTGGCTACATTCTCGTCGATGGGATAATGGGAACCGTCAAACATAACCGATGAGAAGCCTGCTTCAATACATTTGTAGCAGTGCTCATAGCTGCCGTGGTCCAGATGAAGCGCTACGGGAACGGTAATATTCTGATCCTTGATCAGACCGTTAACCATGCCTACGACCGCGTCATAACCGCCCATATACTTGCCTGCACCTTCGGATACGCCAAGGATAACGGGAGAATTGTTCTCCTGAGCAGTTAAAAGGATTGCCTTTGTCCACTCTAAGTTATTAATGTTGAACTGACCTACCGCATAGTGGCCAGCTTTTGCTTTTTTAAGCATTTCAGTTGCTGATACTAACATATTCATTACCTCCAGTTGTAATTAGAATTGCTTTTTCTGAGCAATATTATAACTCATTAAGAAAAAAAAAGAAATAAGTATTTGGTAAAACTTTCATGAAGTTTCAAAGTTCCTGTTAAACTTCCTTATCCCGCGGCGGCACCATAATAACCTGCGCCCTTCTCAAATTACAAATTTCTATTTTTTTCGGGTTGCCCCCGTATTCTCCGTCCAGCGTCCATGGTACATCCTGATCGGTCTCAATGCTAAGGTGTCCTGTCCGGAAACAATACATACACTCCGAATCGATATCCTTATTCATTAGCGCCGTAATAATCCGGTTCAGTTCTATGGCATTGGAAGGTTTTTTAATTAAGGTCACCTCAAAAACGCCGTCATCCAGCACCACATTTTTACCGGTAATCCTCTTAAATCCCCCTACCGATACGGAATTGGTAATCATTCCAAAAAGGAACTCCCCTTCTATACGGATATCGTCGTAAAAAAAAGCCATCTCATACGTTTTGATCGCCGGAATCCTTTTCATCCCTTCCAGCAGGTACGCCACATGTCCAAGCACATTTTTCATCTCCTGCTTCGTCTCATAAGAAACATCCGTAAAGATTCCGAACGCTGCAATATAAACAAAAATGCTGTCGTTAAAGGTTCCCATATCGCATGCAAATTCTTTTCCCGTCACGGCGGTCCCCGCCGCCTGCAGCATATCCTTGGGAATTCCCAGACTGTTCCCGAAATCATTCGTACTTCCCGCCGGAATATATCCTACCGGAACCTGGTGCCCTCCCTGCATGAGTCCCGTAATTACCTCGTCCAGTGTCCCGTCACCGCCGCTGCATACGATCCGGTCATAAACGCCTCCCAGTTCCATAGCGGCTTTCACGGCATCTTTTCTTCTTTGGGTAGGATACACCGTAACCAGGTATCCCTTCTTCACAAATAAATCCAGAATATCGGAAAGTCTGTTTTTGATCTGTGCCTTTCCGGACTTCGGATTATATATAAACAATAACTTCTTCTCCATATATAACGCTCCGTTTACGTTCTGACTATGAATCAAAAAGGGACATCCTGCGATGCCCCGATTCTTTTGTATAAAAACTTTTGTAATTTTCTATGCGCTTGCACCGCTTAAAAATTTCTCAATATCGGTTACCGCTACATCTTCATCTTCTCCTTCAGCAATAACCGTAAGAATTTCGCCGCTGTTCAGTCCCAGACTCATCATACCCATAATGCTCTTCGCATTCACTCTTTTGTCGCCGGTTTCAATGTACACACTGCTTTCGTGCTGGCTGGCCTTTTGCACCAGCAAAGCGATGGGCCTCGCTTCCAGACCGCTTTCCAAATTGATGGTTACAGACTTTTTGATCATAATTTTCCTCCTTCAGGCTTTACGCTCTTATTTCATCCGCAAATTCACTTAGCTTGCGGAGTCTATGGTTCACTCCTGATTTACCGACCGGGGGATTAAGAAATTCGCCCAGTTCTTTCAGCGTCGCATCCGGATGTTCCAGCCGCACTTCCGCCATCTGTCTCAAATGCTCCGGCAGACGGCCAAATCCGCAGGTATCACGAATCAAAATAATATCTTCCACCTGTTTTGTGGATGCATTCACCGTTTTTGAAATATTCGCCGCTTCACAATTGACCCGGCGGTTTATGGAATTACGCATCTCCTTTAAAATACGGAGATTCTCAAAACTCATAAGAGAAACATGCGCTTCCATAATTCCCAAAAGCTCAACAATCGCGGCCCCTTCCTTTACATATACCACATAATACTTTTTCCTGCGGACAATTTTGGCTTCTATGGAAAAACCGGTCAAAATCTCCTGCAGCTGCATGGCCTGTGCAAGCTTTACACAGACGAACTCAAGATGATAACTCTTACTGGGATCGCTCATGGAACCTATACACAGAAAAGCGCCTCTTAAAAATGCTCGTTTACAGCATGCGCTTTTGAGCAGTAACGGATTCACCGGTCCCGCCAAATCACCGAACTTCGCTAAAATGCTCTGCTTTTCGTCACCATAAATCGCCATAACATTTTCTATATTATATGTTTTTTTCAATAATGTAAAGCCTTTTCTTAAAACTGCAGGATTTTCCGTCTGAAAACCAATGATCAGCCCGTTATCTTCTGTCTGTCCGAATTGACCCCCATAATGCAGGACCGCGGCTAATTCTGCGATCTGGCAATGCCTTGCCGAGCCGATATGTCTGGTCAGTTCTTCTTTTACATCCGAAGAAAAAGACATGTCCACACCTCTTCATGTACCTGTCAGCTTTCATCCCTGTGAGAAAGCCTTAACCCATAATTACCTTTATCCTTCAGTCTGCCGTATAATTCTCTCGCCAGCGTAACGCTTCTGTGCTTGCCCCCCGTACAGCCAATGGCTACCACAAGCTGATACTTTCCTTCCTTAACATACGCAGGTATCAGAAAATTCATCATATCCGTAAGTCTGTCCAGAAATTCTCCCGCTTCCGGAAAACGCATAACATAATCCCGGACTTCCTGGTCATTCCCTGTTTTATGTTTTAATTCATCAATATAGTATGGATTCGGAAGAAACCTTACGTCAAAAACAAGATCCGCATCTCCCGGAATTCCATTTTTGAAGCCGAAGGACAGGATTGTAATTATGAGGCTATTATATTCTTCATTTTTAATGAATATACGGTCCAGTTCTTCTTTCAGTTCTCTGGTTAAAAGCCTTGTCGTATCAATGACATAATCCGACTTTTTGCGAATTCCCTCCAGTATTTTCCGTTCTTTTCTGACACCGTCCTCCACCCTGCCGTCAAGATTCAGGGGATGAACACGTCTGCTCTCTTTATACCTTTTAATCAGCGTACTTTCCGACGCTTCCATAAATAGAATTTCGAATACATAGCCACTTTCTTTTAAATGCGTTAAAACTTCTTCTACTTTCGAAAAAGACTGCGCCGTGCGGACATCCAGCCCCAGGGCCACTTTGCTGATTTCACTGTCGGGAGTGGCAATCAGTTCAACAAACTTATTGATCAGAGATACCGGCAGATTATCCACACAATAAAATCCCGCATCTTCCAACATTTTTAACGCGGTACTTTTACCGCCGCCGCTCATTCCGGTTACAATAACGAATCTCATATGTCTTCCTGTCCTGCTAAAAACTTCCTATTCTGATCACTTCCGGTTCCAGTCTTACCCTGAATTTCTCATATACGCCTTCCGAAACCTCCTGGATCAGATCCGAAATATCCTGCGCCGTTGCATTACCCTTATTTATAATGAAACCGCAATGTTTTTCGGACACCTGCGCCCCGCCCAGACTGTATCCTCTGAAACCTGCGTCCATTATTAATTTGCCGGCAAAATATCCCTCCGGTCTTTTAAATGTGCTTCCGGCGCTTGGGTATTGAAGCGGTTGTTTTTCACGTCTCGCCGCCGCCAGCTCGTTCATTTTAGCCCTGATTTGTTCCGGTTCTCCTTTTTGCAGCGCAAAAGTAACCTCTGTTACGATAAAAGGCAGATTCTTAATGGCGCTTTTGCGGTATCCGAATTCCAAGGCCGCATTAGTCATGGTAAAAACTTCGCCGCTTTGGCCTATAAGTCTTACCTGTTCTACCACCTGCGCCATTTCTCCGCCGTAAGCGCCCGCGTTCATAATTACGGCGCCTCCTGCGGTTCCGGGAATCCCGGCTGCAAATTCCATTCCCGTCAGTCCCTGTTCACATGCTTCTTTCGCTATCTGGGAAAGCAGCGCACCTGCCTGGGCCGTTATTTTATTGCCATTTGTACTGATTTTTTCAAAATTTCCTTTTGTTTTCAAAACGATACCGTGAAATCCCTGATCACTGACCAGAAGATTACTTCCGTTTCCCAACACAAAATAAGGCAGGCCGATTTGATTCAGATACCTGTTCAACGCGCTCAGCTCTTCCTCCGTTTCGATCAGAATCACGCAGTCCGCCTCGCCTCCCACCTGAAAGGTAGTGTGTCTGCTTAAGGGTTCCTGTATTAAAATATGTTCTTCGGGTACAAAGCCTGCCAAAATTCCCTGTACGGTCGTACTAATCATTTTTTTAACCCCGGTTCTCCTGTTATTAATTTATTCTATTCCGGACGGTCCGGAACTTTACCGCTTATTCTCCGAGAACCAGCTTTGCAGCGCCGTAAATACCGGCGTCGTTCCCTAAGGTCGCCAATGCAAACTCTACCTTCCGGCAGCCCTGGAATACGGTTCTTTTAAACGGAGGCACTATGTAATCAAATAACACTTCCCCTGCCTTGGATACGCCGCCGCCGATTACAAAAATTTCAGGATTCAAAACGCCCGCAATCGCTGCAAGTCCTTTTCCCAGATATTCGCCAAACTGTTTCGCCACTTCCATTGCAACTTCATCGCCCGCCTTCACTGCGTCAAAGACGGTCTTGGCGCTGATTTTATCCCTTCTTATGGCGCTGGGTTTGTCGTCCATTGCAAGACGCCTTTTTGCCAGTCTTACAATACCGGTTGCAGACGTGTATTGTTCAAGACATCCGAAGTTCTTGCAGTTACATGCTTCTTCCTCCCGGTCCTCCACATGAATATGGCCGATCTCTCCCCCGGCTCCCGTAGAACCCGTAAGAATCTTTCCTTCTACGATAATTCCGCCGCCCACTCCGGTGCCGAGAGTGACCGCAACGACATTTTTATAACCCTGTCCGCCGCCCTTCCACATTTCTCCGAGGGCCGCCACATTCGCATCGTTACCGGCCATAACCGGAAGTCCGAGCAATTCCGATAGGGTGTCCTTAATACTGAAAACGCCCCAGCCAAGATTCACGGCATTATAAACAACGCCTTGTGCATCGATCGGTCCGGGAGCGCCAAGGCCCACGCCGGCCACGTCCGCCACAGCAATTCCTTTTTCCGCAATTTTTGCCTTAACGCTTTTCGCCACATCCGGCAGAATCGCACTTCCGCCGTTTTCGGTACGGGTGGGTATCTCCCATTTATCCAAAAGCTCTCCTTCTACGTCAAACAACCCCAGCTTCACGCTTGTACCGCCGACATCTACACCAAATACATATTTGCCCATATTTTTACCCTTCCTTCCGTTTTTAACTGATTTATCTTTCATCTTCTTCATCGCGTCGTCTCGCCAGCGAATTCTGCACCCTGGTATAAAGCTCCTGGGCCGCGTTATAACCCATCTTTTTCTGCCTGTGGTTAACGGCGGCAGACTCGCAGATAATCGCAAGATTCCGTCCGGGACGGATGGGAATGTTATGGCATACCACTTTATTGCCAAGATATTCCGTATATTCTTCTTCTAACCCCAGCCGGTCGTACTCTTTATCCTTATCCCAGTCCTCCAGCCGGATAACAAGATCGATATTCTGTGTGTCTTTTACGCTGGAAACACCGAACAGTGTCTTTACGTCAACAATACCGATACCTCGTAATTCTATAAAATGCTTGGTAATATCAGGAGCCGTTCCGATCAGGGTATCGTCGCTGACTTTGCGGATCTCCACTACGTCGTCCGTAACCAGGCGGTGTCCTCTCTTGATAAGCTCCAGCGCCGCTTCCGACTTACCGATTCCGCTCTCGCCGGTAATCAGTACGCCTTCCCCGTATACATCTACCAATACGCCGTGTACGGAAATACAGGGCGCCAGCTTAACGTTCAGCCATCTGATAATCTCAGCCATAAATGCGGACGTTGCTTTTTTGGTCGTTAACACGGGAACTTTATTTTTAACGGCAATTTCCATAAACTTGGGATCCGGCTTCAGTTCCCGGCAAAATACAATTCCGGGGATATCGTTGGAAAGAAGCTTCTCATAGATAAAGCTTTTGCGTTCCTCCTCCATAGACGCCATGTAAGTGTACTCCACAAACCCGATAATCTGGAGACGCGTAGCCTCAAAATGTTCGAAATATCCGGCCATCTGCAGCGCCGGGCGGTTAATGTCCGGCTGTGTAATTTTGATTCCCGTGATGTCTATTTCGGGCGTCAGGTTTTCCAGTTTCATTTTGTCGATAATTCTCATCAAACTGACACTTGCCATAATAACTCTTCTCCTTCTTTATGGAAATATGCACACTTCTGCCGATTATTTATTGTATCACACCCGCATCCTGTGAACAAGTGGGTTCTTTATGAAAAAAGCGATATATTTCTTCCGCTGCCGCCTGGGTAATCTCCGGGATCTGCAAAAGTTCTTCCACGCCCGCAGCCTTAATGGCATCAATGGAAGGGAAGCTTTTCATTAACGCCTTCCTTCTTGCCGGCCCTACTCCCGGTATATCGTCCAATACGGATTTTACCTGTCCTTTACTGCGCAGGGAGCGATGGTATTCGATGGCAAAACGGTGTGCCTCGTCCTGGATTCGGGTAATCAGCTTAAAGCCCTCGGAACGGGTATCCATAGGTATTTCCCTGTTCTGATAATATAGTCCCCTGGTTCTGTGATTATCATCCTTAACCATTCCGCAGACAGGAATCGTAATGTGAAGCTCCTGCAATACCTCCAACGCTATATTAATCTGTCCTTTTCCTCCGTCCATCAGAAGAAGATCCGGGAATCTGGTAAAGCTTCCGAATTCCTGGTCGATCTCTTTATCCTTTAATTTCTTTGCTTCCTCCATGCCGTGCAGAAAACGCCTTGTCAGCACTTCCTTCATGCAGGCGTAATCATCGGGACCAGAAACCGTACGGATTCTGAATTTGCGGTAATCGCTGCGTTTGGGTTTTCCTTTTTCATAAACCACCATGGAACCCACGTTTTCAAATCCGTTAATATTGGAAATGTCGAAAGCTTCCATCCGACTGATATTTTCCAGGGAAAGCAGCGAGGCGATCTCTTTGACCGCGCCGATGGTGCGTCCCTCTTCCCGTTTCAGCTTTTCCCGATCCTGGCTCAATACCAGATGCGCGTTGTTCCGTGCCAGTTCCACCAGTTTTTCCTTGCTTCCTTTTTTGGGAATCCGGATATATACCCGGCTTCCTTTGCGGGCGGAAAGCCACTTTTCCAGAATTTCCTGTTCTTCAATCTGCATCTGAAGCATAAGTTCCCTGGGAATATACGGAGTTCCCGCATAAAACTGTTTCACAAAATCGAGAAGAATCTGCTCTTCTTCCGTATCCGCAACGTGGGTCATATAAAAATGCTCTCTCCCGATCAGTTTCCCGTCGCGCACAAAAAATACCTGCACCACCGCATCTTCTTCGTCCTTGGCCAACGCGAGAATGTCTTTATCTTCTCCGTTGCTGTCGGTTATTTTCTGCTTCTGGGCCACTTGTTTCACGCTGTTGTACAGGTCCCGGTATCGGATGGCTTCCTCAAATTCCATAGCGGCGGAAGCGTCTTTCATTTTAATTTCCAGATCCTTTAACAGTATATTGTAATTCCCGCTTAAAAAATCCAGAGCCTGTGAAACGCGCTCCCTGTATTCTTCCCTGCTAACCGTACCCTGGCAGGGCGCAAGGCACTGTTTGATATGATAATTCAGGCAGGGCCTGTCTGCGCCGATTTCCTTCGGCAAATTCCGGCTGCAGGTCCTGAGCATAAAGAGCTTATTCAGCAGTTCAATCGTGTCTTTTACGGCGCCCGCGCTGGTATAAGGCCCAAAGTACCGGGATTTATCTTTTTTCATAACGCGCGAAAAAAGGACTCTCGGATAGTCCTCTCCCATTGTCACTTTAATATACGGATAGGTTTTATCATCCTTGAGCATGGTGTTGTATTTCGGCGCGTGCTCTTTGATCAGATTGTTTTCCAGCACCAGCGCTTCCAGCTCCGAATCCGTAATGATATATTCAAAACGTACAATCTGGGTCACCATCTTCTGAATTTTCGGACTTTTTTTTGTTCCCGCCCGAAAATAAGAGTGAACCCGGTTAAACAAATCGATAGCTTTTCCCACATAAATAATGGCGTCGTTTTTGTCATGCATTAAGTAGACGCCGGGATTATGGGGTAATTTTTTTAATTCGTCTTCCACGTTAAACATATCCGCACCTGTAAAGGCGGCCAATATCCTCTTTGTACCTTATGGATATTGACCGCTCCTTTATTATGATATTATCGGTTGTCCTGATCGGTTATGACAGTATTGGAGAAAATTCCCGGCTGTTGTTGTGAGGAAGGGGATTCGCTCTGCTCAGATGGAGATTCCTCCGGCTGCTCTTTTGTCTCTTCCGGCTCGGGGCTGTTGTCCCCGGATTCTTTTTCCGGATCGGGAAGGCCTTTTTCACGGCGGTATATTTCCATAAATTCCTTGCCGGTAATCGTCTCTTTTTCAAGAAGGTGTTCTGCCAGTTTTTCCATAAGCGGTATATTTTCGCGGAGTAAGGCAAGCGCCGTATCATAACTTTCTTTCAGAATCCGCTTAACCTCTTCATCGACTTCCGCGGAGGTTGCCTCGCTGCAGTCTAAAACGGCTCTTTTCTCCAGATACTGGCTTTCTACGTGAGCCAGTCCCATCAGTCCAAATTTCTCACTCATACCAAGACGGGTAACCATAGTCCGCGCAATATTAGTAGCCTGCTCAATATCGTTAGCCGCGCCGCTGGAAACCATATGAAAGACTATCTCTTCCGCGGCACGGCCGCCTACAAGCGAAACCAGTCTCTCTTCCAATTGAATCTTCGTCTCCAGGAATTTTTCTTCTTCCGGCACGTGCATAACGTATCCCAGCGCGCCCTTCATTCGGGGAATAATGGTAATTTTCTGTACCGGCTCGGTATTCTTTTGCAATGCGCTGATCAGAGCATGGCCAACTTCGTGATAAGCCACCACCTTACGCTCCTCCTGGCTCATAACACGGTCTTTTTTCTCCTTGCCCATAAGAACCTGTTCTACGGCTTCAAAAAGATCCTTCTGGCTTACAAAGTCTCTTTTATCTTTAACCGCGATGATGGCAGCCTCGTTAATCATGTTGGCAAGATCCGAACCTACGGCGCCGCTGGTAGCAAGGGCTATCGCATTCAAATCTACGGTTTCATCCATCTTCACGTCTTTGGAATGTACCTTTAAGATCTCAACACGTCCTTTCAGGTCCGGACTTTCCACAATGATTCTCCGGTCAAACCGTCCGGGACGCAAAAGGGCCTTATCCAGAATCTCGGGACGGTTCGTAGCCCCCAGAATCAAAACGCCCTTGGAGCTGTCGAAACCGTCCATTTCAGACAGCAGCTGATTCAAGGTCTGTTCTCTTTCTTCGTTACCGCCGCCGTACCGGGAATCTCGGCTTCGCCCGATGGCGTCGATTTCGTCTATAAATACGATACAGGGAGCGTTTTTGTTAGCTTCCTTAAACAAATCCCTGACACGGGATGCTCCGACGCCCACGTACATCTCTATAAAATCCGAACCGGTCAGGGAAAAGAAGGGAACGCCCGCTTCTCCTGCGACGGCTTTCGCCAGTAACGTTTTACCGGTTCCGGGAGGTCCCACCAGCAATGCGCCCTTGGGGAGCTTTGCCCCGATCTTGGTATATCTGCCGGGATTATGAAGAAAATCCACCACTTCGACCAGCGATTCCTTTGCTTCATCAACGCCCGCCACATCCTTAAAGGTAACGCCTGTTTCTTTCTGCACATATACTTTGGCCGTATTTTTCCCGACTCCCATAGGTCCGCCGCTGCCGGACATTTTCCGGAATATGAAATTGAAAAATACCAGTACGAGAATAACCGGCAGTACATAAGTCAGAAGGATGGAAAGCAGCATCCCTGAATTATCCGGTATTTCTCTGGATACCTCTACGCCCTGCTCCTTCAGGTAAGGAATCAGTTCTTCATCATCCACATATCCCGTATAAAATACGTCGCGGGAATCCGACATAAGATTGCCGTAAATGTACCAGTCGGGAAGATTCGAATCTTCCTTCTTTGATTCTTTCGTGTAAATGGTAATCCGGGTTAAATCGGAAGAAATCTCCACGCTTTCTATTTTTTCTTCTTCCACCATTGCAAGAAACTCAGACCAGGTAATCTCACTGGCATTATTGCCGGAGGAAAAAAAGCGCAATAAAAAGCTTACCATCATCAGGGTAAACAGCGCTACAAGCAGAATAAACATTAAGCTCGGCTTTCTGTTCTGGCCGCCGGGACCGCCCTGGCCCGGTCCGCCTTTGCCGGGGCCATTCTGGCCGCCGTTATATCCGTTCCCATTATCATATTCATTCAGATTATTGTTATCCATACATGCTCCATTTCCAGATATTCTTTTCATAAAGCGCGCTTTTGCACGTTTCTTTCATTATAGAGACTGTAAATTATAAAATCAATAACTTAATTATAAAACTTTTTCAAATATATAAAAGATTTCTAAATTTTTTGGCGCAAACAGTAGATTTTTCTATAATATCCATTGTATAATAGGGGAATGTTAAATTTTGACCTCAAGGGGGACTTACGTATGAAAACCGGTTTTAGCAACAGTCGATATCTGAAAATGCAGTCTCAGCACATCCGGGAGCGAATTGAACAGTTTGACAATAAGCTTTATCTGGAATTTGGAGGCAAGCTTTTTGATGATTTTCATGCGTCCAGAGTCCTTCCCGGTTTTGAGCCCGACAGTAAGCTGAAAATGTTGCTGGAACTGCGTGACCAGACCGAAATCATTCTGGTTATCAGCGCGGAATCCATCGAGCAGAATAAGGTTCGCGGCGACCTGGGAATTACATATGACGAAGATCTGCTCCGTTTGATAGACGTATTCAAAAAAATGGGATTTGAAGTGGGCGGCGTCGTCATTACAAAGTATGCCGGTCAGCCTGCCGCCGACAAATACCGCAACCGATTAAAAAACCTGCATATCCGTTCTTACCTTCACTATCCTATAGAAGGTTATCCGGGCAACGTGCCTTTAATCGTCAGCGACGAGGGTTACGGCAAAAACGAATATGTGGAAACTTCCAGACCGCTTGTCGTAATTACGGCGCCGGGACCCGGAAGCGGCAAAATGGCTACCTGCCTTTCTCAGCTGTATCATGAACACAAAAGAGGCGTTAAAGCCGGCTATGCCAAATTTGAAACCTTCCCCATCTGGAATCTGCCTTTAAAACACCCTGTAAACCTTGCATATGAGGCGGCTACGGCCGACTTAAACGATATCAATATGATTGATCCCTTCCATCTGGAAGCTTATGGAGAAACTACCGTAAATTATAACCGGGACGTTGAGATTTTTCCTGTTTTAAACGCTATGTTTGAACGGATCGCCGGCAAAAGTCCCTATAAATCTCCTACGGATATGGGCGTTAACATGGCCGGAAATTGTATTGTTGACGATGAAGTCTGCCGTGAGGCATCCAAGCAGGAAATTATCCGGCGCTATTATCATGCGCTGAGCGATTTTAAACGGGGGCTTGGCACAAAGGACATTATTTATAAACTGGAACTGCTTATGCAGCAGGCCGATATCACCATTGAAAACCGCAAGGTAATTGCCGCCGCAAAAAAACGCGCTGAGGAAACGGGACTCCCGGCAGTTGCAATCCAAATGAACGACGGAACCTTAATTACAGGAAAAACCTCGGATTTGCTGGGTTCTTCGGCCGCCGCGCTGTTAAACGCCCTGAAATATGAAGCGCAGATCGATCCCGATCTTCATATGGTAGCACCTTCCGCCATTGAGCCGATCCAGACATTAAAAACACAGTATCTTGGCAGCAAAAATCCGAGACTTCACACGGATGAAATTCTAATTGCGCTTTCCATGAGCGCCGCCAACGATCCTGAAGCGTTAAAGGCCCTGAATCAGCTTCCCAAACTGAAAAGCTGTGAAGTACATTCTACGGTTCTGCTCTCTTCGGTAGATGAAAATACATTTAAACGGCTGGGGATGCATGTGACCTGTGAAAGTTAGCGTGAAGAGATTTTCTAAGGCTTCACGCCGAAAAAAAGACTAAATCCATTGGAAATCAGGATTTAGTCCTTTTTTATTACTTTTTTTGCCTGTCTAAAAGGTCTCGCAGCGCATCTTCCCCGATACTGATCCACGCGTCTTCTTCTTCTTCGTTTAATCCCAGGTACTGGCAGAGTGTCCGGGGATCATCTCCCGTCCCCCATGTAAAGCTATAATCATCGATTGTTTCAAATTCGATTTCTCCGTCCAAATACCGTTGCTTATATGTCTTTTCCATTTATTTTGTTTTTCCCTTTCCGTTTGCCGGTAAATCCGATGCTACACCTTCCCTGGCGCATATATCCTTTAAACAGCAGCGCTCGCAGTGCGGCGCCGTTCTGGCAGTGCATATATCCCTTCCGTGGTAAACCAGACGATGGCAGAAATCGCTGCCTTCCTCCGGCGGGATAATCTTCCAAAGCTCTTTTTCCACCTTTGCCGGCTCTTTTATATGATCCACCAGCCCCATACGGTTTGTCAGTCGGATACAATGGGTATCCGTTACAATAGCCGGCTTGCCAAACACATCGCCCATAATCAGGTTCGCACTCTTGCGTCCCACGCCCGGAAGCTTTAAAAGCGCCTCAAAATCCTCCGGAACATTACCCTGATACTGATCACGCAAAACCTTCATGCAGGCGCTGATGTCCCTGGCCTTGCTGTTTCCCAGACCGCAGGGTCTGACAATCTTTTCAATTTCTTTTACGTCCGCCGATGCAAGGGTCTCCACACTTGGAAATTTTTCATACAAATCCTGAACTACCACATTCACACGCGCGTCCGTACACTGCGCAGCCAGCCTGACACTGACAAGCAGCTTCCATGCCTGGTTATATTCCAGGGAGCACCCTGCGTCGGGATATTCCTGTTTTAAACGATCAATAATGGTGAGTGCAAGTTTCTTTTTCGTCATTTGTATCCCCGTACCTTTCCCGGCGGTTAATCCCGATTCAGATACTTACTCAGAATCCGTATACATTCCTGTATGTCGATGGGCTTGGCAACATGCGCGTCCATGCCGCACTCCAGACAATGCTGTGCGTCGTCGGAAAAAGCGTCGGCAGTCATGGCTATAATCGGCAGATTTTTATCCGGACGATCCAGCGCACGGATTGCCATCGTAGCGTCATAGCCATTCATAACCGGCATCCGGATATCCATAAGAACCGCGTCGTAATAGCCGGGTTCCGTTTTTTCAAACATTTCCACACATTCTTTTCCGTTTACCGCACGATCTATAATTAATCCGAATTCCGATAAAATTTCATAAGCCACTTCCCAGTTTAAGTCGATATCTTCCGACATTAAAATGTGCTTTCCTCCAAAATCTACCGCGGGCTCATCCTGCTCATCCGCTTCTCCCTCTTCTTTATCCATATAGTGGTTCAGTTTTGCGTACAAGGTAGATTTAAACAACGGTTTACTGATAAATCCTTCCACTTCATCCTCGGGAGCGAGTCCGTCTTCTATATCCGTCCAGTCATACGCAGACATCAGAAAAATGGGTACTTTTTTATCCAGAGACTTACGGATTGCGCGGACAATTTCAATTCCGTTCATATTCGGCATCTTCCAGTCTACAAGAACAAAATCGTAACCGGCGCCGTTATCGTACTGCTCCTTTACTCTTCGGATGGCATCATCTCCATACAGTGTCCATTCCGCAGTAACCCCCATCTCTTCCAAATTGGAGACGGCGCTCAGACACAGCATTTCATCATCGTCCACCACCAGAATTTTCCATGACGGAAGCGTCATATGTCTGCCGTCTTCATCAGCTTTTTCCAGATCCAGAACCACATGGAAGGAACTCCCCTTTCCAAGCTCGCTTTGTATCTCGATCGTCCCGCCCATCATATCTATTATGCTTTTGGTAATGGACATTCCAAGACCGGTTCCTGCTATATTGCGCGCTGCTCCCGTCTCTTCTCTCGCGAACGTATCAAAAATTCTCTTCAGGAAGTCCTCGGACATGCCTATTCCGTTATCTTCTACCTTAAAATGTGTTCTTACATAGTTATCCCCGCGTTCGGACGGCTCCTGATTCATATAAATATCTATTTTGCCGCCTTCCATCGTAAACTTTACCGCGTTGGAAACCAGATTCAGCAGCACCTGATTCAAACGTACGCCGTCGCAGATTACGTTCTCTGAAATAATATTCCGGATATACACGTCAAAATGCTCTTCTCTGGATCTGACCTGCGGCCTTATAATATTAACGATGTCATCCATCGTATCGCGCAGGGAAACAGGCGTCATATTCAGCGTCATTTTACCGCTCTCAATCTTGGACATATCTAAAACATCGTTAATCAGTCCCAGCAAATGCTTGCTGGATAACATAATCTTTCCAAGACATTCCTCTATCCGGTCACGATCCTCGACATTTTTTCTGGCTATTTCTGTCATTCCGATAATAGCGTTCATAGGCGTACGGATATCGTGGCTCATACTTGCCAGAAATTCACTCTTAGCCGCGCTGGCACTTCTGGCCTCTTCCCTGGACTCTTCCAGCATTTTAACCTGCGCCCGCGTCTGCTCGTAATATCTATAGAAAATATACGAAATTATAAGCAAAATCACAATAACGGAAGCCAGCATTACGATGCTCCGCATTTTGTCCAAATCATTAACCACATCTCCAAAAACGGTAGCCGGTATAACATTAATCAAATACCAGTCCGTATCCAGCGAAAGCTTTGTACAAGACAGATAACTGCTCTCATTTTCCGTGGATACGGTGGCTATATAATCTTCTCCCGCGTCCATGGAAGCCTGAATTTCCCGAATGTAATCATCCGCAGTTTTTCCCTGGGATGAATCGACCATTGCCAGCAGACGTTCGAAATAGCTTTCCCGAAAAGCGTCTCCGTTACGGATAATAAAATTACCGTTATAATCAACCAGATGTGAGGTTACTTTTGAATCTCCTTTGTTTTCAAACAGGACTTTCGCCATATCTTCCATCGGAATGGCAGCGATTAACGCGGCGCTCTGTTCTCCATTCTCCAGACGGTACTGCGCATGTATTCCGAAAACAAGCATCCGTTTATCCTGGGACTGTGTTCCCCAAACGATGATGTAATCCCCTTGGTCAAGATTTTCCTGCAGCTTTTCACGTTCAATCTCAACCTCCTTGCCGCAAATTGTATCCACGGCGCCGTCGCCCATACAGAAAGCCAGCCAGTCAAAACCTCTTACTTCGGCGCTGATCTGCAGTTCTTTACGAATTTCTTCTTCACTTAATTCCGAATCGGGCGGCGTTCTCTGTATCGTCCCTTCAACCTGTTCCAGTCGAAGATCTATCGTGGTTCGAAATTTCTGCTGCACCTGTTCGTTGATTTCCGCCAGATAAATCTGACTCAGATCCTGAATGGCCCGATCCGTTCTGCCTGTCATAAATACGGCAAGCATAATAAAAACAAGAATGCAGGTACAAACAAATACTATGAAACTGCTTATTAAAAATCTTATACCGTTTTTGTTCATCTTCCACCGCTCCCTGAAATCCGGCGCATACCGGATTCACCGTTAATTTTCTTTACTCTGATTATTCATGACACGCTCCATGGCCTTCAGTATCTTGGGATTAAATACCCCGCATTCGCCGCCGAATATCATGGTCATAGCCGTATCATGGGAAAACGCTTTTTTATAAACCCTGGGAGAAGTTAACGCATCGTAAACATCCGCTACCGCAACCACCTGCGCCCATATGGAAATGTCGTCTCCGCTTAGACCGTCCGGGTATCCCTTTCCGTCCCAGCGTTCATGATGATGCCGGCAGATATCGTATCCGTAGCTGTAAACTCCGAGTTCCATTATATCAGGGATACTGGATAATAGCTCACATCCCTTAACCGTATGCTGTTTCATAATGTCAAATTCTTCCGCGGTAAGCCTGCCGGGTTTGTTCAGAATACTGTCGGGAATGGAAATTTTACCTACGTCGTGAAGCGCCGCAGATGCGGCGATCTTATCGATCTCTTCCTCCGAAAGACGGTACTCCGGGTACATATTGCTCACTTCCGTCATTAAGGTCCTGGTCAGTCCGCAGATCCGCTTTACATGTTCTCCCGATTCACAGTCCCGAAACTCGACGGCCGTAGCCAGAACTTCGATCACGGACCGCATCATCTGATGAAGACGCTTCGTCTGCTTATGTACGACACTTTCCAGTTCTTTTCTGTATTCATACAGTTCGATCACACTGCTGATTCTGCATTTCAGGAAATGTGCCATAAAAGGCTTCATTATCACGTCGATAGCGCCGAGATTATAACCTTCCATTAACATTTCCCGGCTGTCCGCCGCTGTAATCAGAAAAACCGGTATGCGCTTAATGGCGCCGCTCCGGTTCATATCTTTTAAAACCTCCAAACCGTTGATATCCGGCATCAGCAGGTCTAAAAGAACCGCCGAAATATCCTCACGCGCGTTAATCAGTTCAATCGCTTTACGGCCGCCGTCCGCTTCAACAATATGATAACTGTCGCCAAAAATCTCTGCCAGGATCATGCGATTGATCTCGATGTCGTCAACAATCAGGATTGTCTTTTTATTATTCATTCAAACCTCCGATGTAAACTGCCAAAAGTTACCTGTATTTTTCTATGCACCGAATTATTTCTTCCTGAACCGGAAGCATCGTCCTGATCACTTCCTTCGCCTGTTTTGGCCGTTCTTCCCTTAAAAGGCGCACAATATCCGAATAACCGTTGTAAAGAGGCGTAACGGCCAGGTTCCCGGTCGCTCCTTTCAGGGCATGGGCCTTTTCCATTATTTCCTGGTAATCGTTATCTTCAAATCCATCCGTAACCTCATAATCCCTGATCATAGCGGATAACTTAAAAATCAGCTTTTCATACAGAGGGCTGTTTCCTCCCAGAGAGCTCAACGCCTGCTCCACATCCACATGCAGTTCCTTTAATTCATCCAAAAGAGCCACAATATTACCTCCTTACGATTCTATCGCAAATTAAATCCGTCAGTCTTTTTCATTATAAGGGATATACCTGATTTTTTCAACTTTATGTTGGGAAATCTTATAAATTGTAACTATTTTTATATCTTACACATACTTATATTCTATAAAAACAGGAGCAGATGAAATTCATGGCTATTGGTTTTTTAAGCATACAGACACGAACCGCCCACGACGCTCTGCCTCTTGGCGGCGCACAGATTAAAATCACAGATGCCTCCGGTAACACCGTCTATCGGCTGACCACCGACGAAAACGGCGAAACGCCGTCCGTTCCTTTAGAAACGGTCAGCAGGAATTTTTCCACAAATCCATACTTTTCCGGCTCCCCTTATACAAGCTATAATGTACTGGCTCAGGCGGCAGGTTTTAATTCCCTTTATGTTTCGGATATACCTGTTTTTGAAAGTGAAACGGCCCGGCTTCCGATGGCCCTTATTCCCATGCAGGAAGCACAGCGCAGTCCGGGGCAGGCCGAAATTTCCGTTGGGGAACCGGCGGTGGCCATGGAAACGCCCCGCAGCCAGCAGGGAACGATTGATTCCCCTTATGTGCTGCGCCAGGTAGTAATTCCCAATCCCATCACGGTACATCTGGGCGCTCCGAACTCTTCCGCTTCAAATGTTCAGGTTTCTTTTCCTGATTACGTAAAAAATGTTGCCAGCAGCGAGATTTATCCCACCTGGCCGGTTCCTGCTCTGACCGCTAATATTTACGCGATCATTACCTTCGCCTTAAACCGGGTTTATACGGAATGGTACAAAAGCCGCGGTTATAACTTTGATATTACAAACAGCACCGCCTATGACCAATACTTTGTGTATGGCCGTCCCATCTACGATTCCATCAGCAGGATCGTAGATTTGATTTTTAACGAGTATGTCCGCAGGCGTGGGCAAAACGCTCCGTATTTTACTTCCTTTTGCAACGGCACTTCCGTATCCTGTCAGGGAATGTCCCAGTGGGGAACCGTTACCCTGGCAAATCAGGGACTTACCCCCATACAGATCCTGCGTTCCTATTACCCGGACGACATAGAAATTGCCGAGACAAACGCAATCACCAACGTGTTATCTTCTTATCCGGGAACCCCTTTAAAAATCGGCAGTACGGGACTGGACGTACAGACAATCCAGACGTATCTGAACAGAATCCGGCGTAATTATCCCGCCATTCCCGTGATTACGGACGAAGCCGGAAGGTTTGGCGACAGTACTCTAAACGCCGTACGCAGATTTCAGAGTATTTTTAATCTGACCTCTGACGGTATCGTGGGCAAGTCCACCTGGTACAAAATATCCAGCCTGTATACTGCCGTTACCCGTCTTGCGGAATTAGACAGCGAAGGAAACTCTCTCGGAATCGGTACCGTACCGCCGTCAAGCACTCTGCGGCAGGGTTCAAGAGGCCCCGACGTCATTACCCTGCAGTATCTGCTTAACGTTATCTCGGAATATTACCCCGGAATCCCCGCCCCCGCCCAGGACGGCGTTTTCGGCAGCGGGACCCGGCAGGCGGTCATCGCGTTCCAACAGCTAATGCAGTTAAATCCCGACGGCATCGTAGGCCCTCTTACCTGGCGGACACTGTATCAAACGTATTTGGGAATCGAACAGACCGTTCCTCCCTCCGGAAGCGATTCCGGAATTATGGAATATGTGGTGAAAGCCGGCGACAGTTTATGGCTCATCGCCAGAAAATACCAGACAACGGTGGATACGCTGAAGAAATTAAACGGATTAACCAGCGATTTGCTGAATATCGGCCAGGTGTTAAAGGTTCCCGTCATGCAAAACGGCGGCTCCTATATTTCTCATGTGGTTCAGCCGGGAGACACCTTATGGCTGCTTTCCAGGCAATATGGAACAACGGTAAGCGCAATTCAGAAATTGAATGGATTAACCGGAGATCTGCTGAATATCGGCCAGGTTCTTAAAATACCTGTCGCCTGACCAAAAACCGCCGCATGGATTCAGGAAATCCGTGCGGCGGTTTCTGCTGACTTCGTACCGGATGCAAACCGGTCATCGGGGGTTACTGTATATTCTGTCCCGTATATCCTGCATCTGGTAATCCAGTACCTCTATGGAATCCGCGCAGGCCTTCAGTCTCTGTTCTATCTCGTCGGTCTCATTTATGTCCTTTTTATATTTCAATTTGTGTTCCAGGCTGGCCCAGAAATCCATGGCAATCGTACGGAACTGTACTTCGGCTTTCATATATTTCTTCTCATGAGGCAGAAAAATCGGCACATTCAAAATTAAATGCAGGCTGCGGTAGCCGTTTGCCTTAGGCGTCTTAATATAATCCTTTTCCCGCAGCAAAATATTGTCGTCCTGTTTCACCAGCAAATCAGCCAGTCGGTAAATGTCGTCGGGAAAAGAACAGATCACCCGCAGCCCCGCTACATCTTCCACATGCTCTTTTATATTCTCCATGGTAACGGGATAACCCTTTTTCTCCAGCTTTTTGTATATACTTTCCGGCGTCTTTAAGCGGCTCTTAATGGATTCAAAGGGATTCCGGTTATATTCTTCGGAAAATACCGCATTCAGCACCTTAAGCCGTGTCTCCACTTCCATGATCACAGAGCGGTACTCCATCATCAGATTATTAAAAGGCTTGGCCTTGCTTAATCTTTCCGCCTGCATCTGGATGATCTGGGACTGTTTCTTCAGGGTCTGGGCCTGTTCCTCCACGGTCTGCTGCAGGCGCTTTTTACTGGCAGATAACTCGATGGCGTTCCTCACTCTGTTTTTGACAATGGAAACCTCGAAAGGCTTGTGAATAAAATCGGATACCCCCAGTTCAAAACATTGATTCTCAACTTCAACGGCGTGTTCGCCGCTTATAATAAGCACGGGAATTTTGTTGATCCACCCATTCTCACGCATCTCCTCAAGAACCGCAAATCCGTCTTTATTAGGCATCCTCAGATCCAGAAGAAGCGCCGCCGTCTCGTTATGGCGCTGTCGCAATACTGTGAGAGCTTTCTCTCCGTCTTCCGTTGTTTCCACAATGTAATCTTCTTCCAGTATCTCCCGCAGCAGCTCACGGTTTATTTCCATGTCGTCCACTACTAATATCTTTTGCATAGCCGATAACCCTGCCCCTATTTCTTATATTCCTTCTTAATTATAGTTTTTTTATTAAATTACTGCAAGGTTTATCTGCTCATTGTCCGGATAAATAACAGGTGAATATGTATTGCCTATTTTACATTCCTGTAATAGAATTAATAAAGTCTTGTTATTAACCTGCTTTAAGAAAGGAATCTCCATGTACGATGTATTTGTAACTTTAAAAAAAGGCGAAGGCCGAACCCTTAAAAACGGAGGAGCCTGGGTCTATGATAATGAAATTGACTCTGTTGCAGGAAGCTTTGCAAACGGCGATATCGTTACGGTTCGTGACTTTGACGGATATTTTCTGGGGTATGGATTTATTAACACTCGCTCCAAAATCACCGTCCGGCTTCTTTCCAGAAAACAGGACACGGTTATCGACCGCGGTTTTATTATGACGCGTGTAAAAAATGCTTGGGAATACCGGAAACAGACCATAGATACCTCCTGCTGCCGGGTGATTTTCGGTGAAGCCGACTATTTGCCGGGTATCGTCGTCGATAAATTTTCAGACGTGCTGGTAGTGGAATCTCTTGCTCTGGGAATCGACCGGCTCAAGCCTGTGATTCTTGACTGCCTGAAAGAAGTTCTGGCTGCGGACGGAATTTTAATCCGCGGAATTTACGAACGAAGCGACGCAAAAGTACGTCTGCTGGAAGGGATGGAACGCTTCAAGGGTTTTATCGGCGATCCTTTCGATACAAATGTAGAAATTACAGAAAACGGCGTCCGGTATATGGTGGACGTTATGGACGGCCAGAAAACCGGCTTTTTCCTCGACCAGAAAAATAACCGTGCGGCCATCCAAAAGCTTTGCAGGGGAAAAAGGGTATTGGACTGCTTTACGCACACAGGCTCCTTTGCGTTAAACGCAGGAATTGCGGGGGCGGCGGAAGTGCTGGGTGTGGACGCTTCCGAAACGGCCGTCAGACAGGCTTCGAAAAATTCCGCTTTAAACAATCTTCAGGACCGTGTTAAGTTTTTATGCGCCGATGTGTTTGAATTGCTGCCGGAGTTGGAGGCAAAGGGCGAAACCTTCGACGTGGTAATTTTAGATCCGCCGGCCTTTACCAAGTCAAGAAATTCCGTTAAAAACGCCGTAAAGGGTTACCGCGAAATAAATCTGCGGGGAATCCGGCTTGTAAAAGACGGAGGCTTTCTGGCAACCTGTTCCTGCTCTCATTTTATGGACCCGGCTCTTTTTGCCAAAACGATACAGGAAGCGGCCAGGAGCGCGCGCCGCAGGCTGCGCCAGGCGGAATTCCGGACACAGGCCTGCGACCATCCGATTCTGTGGGCTGCGGATGAATCTTATTATCTGAAGTTCTACATATTTCAGGTGTGTGAGGAAAAATAGGCCGGTTTCCTATTTCTTGCGATTAAACAAGTTATTCTACAACAGATTTTTGAACACATCCCGGCGGTTATACTTTTTACCCCCGCTCACAATGGTATCTTTATCTTCCATGTACATCCAGCCTTCTTTTCCGCCGTCACTCTTAACCTTGACCCAGTGTGCATTATCCGTCTGGGTAAAGGTTATGGCATCGTCGGAAGCTTTCAAATCCACAGTCTTTGATTTCAAATCACGTCTCTCATAAAGCTTAATATCTTTAAGAAGCGTAACTTCTTCATCGTTTTGATCCTCGTATGGATAATAAACATCCGGTGTGCGCATTTTGAGATTGGAGGTCAGCAGCTGATCGGAACCTGACAGCCATACAGCCGGAGCGCGCCAGTTCTGCAGCAGGTTCAGATTCACCGAGGACTCAATGCTTCCGTCTCCTTTTATTTTAAAGTTCTCATCATCCGGGAAATATGGCACATACCCCAGACAGTACGTTCCGCTTCCCACAAAACGTATAAAATATGTGTAGGGAATTCCGTTAGCGCCATGGTCTAAAATAGCAATTTCCTTATAAGAATCCCTTGTATTAATATCGGTTATAAAATACCGGGCCAAATCCGGATCCTGTATATGAATCCCCTGATCACTTAAATAAAGCGTATAGCGGTAATCCCCGTCATTAATAACAAAACGGTCCACAGTCGTACCATATTCGGCCACACTCGATGATACGGCATTATACGTAACGGTATCGACCTTTCCGTCATTATTCAAATCCACACTGCAGCTCTGGCCCATGGGGATCTCTTCCATGTATCCGTTGTCTTTATTCAGATTCCCCACCTGAATCACACCGGAATCAGTATCCTGATCCGGTTCCGGTTCTGAGGAAGCATCCGGCTGCTGCACCGAATCGCCGGGATCGCCTGCCGATTCCGTCTGATCTTCATAATTGTCTTTATTTTTTTCTAAAAGCGAATTGAAATATTCTTCCGCATCAAAATCCTCAACATCCGTAACGTCTTCCGACGACTCTTCCGGTTTGCTCTCATTATCCGCTTTTGTTCCGGCATCCTGGCACCCCGATAAAAACAGCATCATACCTAAAGATACCGCTATATATTTAGAAATTCCTTTGTATCCCACGGTGATCCTCCTTATGAAAGTCAATAAATTCTGTCTCTATTGTATTATACCATTTTTTCCGAAAAACGATAGTCTAAAATTAAAAATATCCCGCCGTTAATTCCGGCAGGATATTTTTATTATTCAGCTTTCACAGATTCTTCTGTCTTTTGTTCTTCTTCTGGCCCTGCCGGTTTTTCCGCAATCGGAAACCGAAGAATCGCCGTGAACATATCCGCATCCGTCTCAATCTCAAATTCACCGCCGCAGGCTTCCGCAAAGCTCTTCGCAATCGACAGTCCCAGACCGCTTCCCTCACCGGTACGCGATGCGTCCGCACGTACAAAACGCTCCATAATCTCTACCGTGTCAAAATTCAACTCTCCCCTTGAGGTATTCTTTACGCTTGCCACGGCCGCCTGATCTTTCACCGTAAGTCCCACGTGCACTCTGGAATAATCCAGTGAGTACTGAATAGCGTTGACAAAAAGATTCTGAAAAATACGGTACAGCTTTTCTCCGTCTCCTTCAATATAAACAGGCTCCGCCGGCAGGTTGATCTTAAAAGTGAGATTGCTTTCCGCAATCCGTTCATCCATATCCGCCAGCGTCTGTCGTATGAGTTTTCCAAGATCCAGAATCACCATTTCCATCTTCATATTCCCGGAAGATGCCTTGGAAACCTCAAATACATCCTGTACCATGGACTTAAGTTTATAGGATTTATCCTTAAGCGCCAGCACATAATCTTTTGCCGCCGGACTCATTTCTTCTTCACACAGCAGATCTACATAATTAATAATGGACGTCAGCGGCGTTTTCAGATCATGGGAAACATTGGTAATCAATTCCACCTTCATCCGGTCTGCGCGGCTTTTTTGATCCACCGCGGTTTCAATACCGCTTTCCAGCATATTTACATCCTCTGCGGTCTGCGCCAGGAAGGTCCCCTGCACCACCGGAAGCGGCTCCTTCAAATTCCCTTTGCGGATGTCTGATAACTTATCGGTCACCGCCATAACTTCCGTCATGAAATGGGCAAGGTGGTAAATGCTGAATGCAAGGAGTAAAACGGCCGCCAGTGCAAACCAAAATGCCCCACACAGTCTTATGTACGCTCCGCCTTTGGGCACCGTATCGGCCTGAAACATGGTAATAAACATACCGGCATCCGTTATATTTTTTAATGAATCCAGCAGACTGAACAGAAGAGCCGCGCTGACGGTCCCGCAAAACAACGCTCCCGCACCGGTAACCCCCGCATAAACGCCCAACCGCTTTTTCCATGTCTGACTTTCTCCCCAGTCTTTTATATACTGCCAGATCAAGACAGGAATACAACACTGCCACAGCCGGACCGCGTTCCTCTTTAAGTCAACCAGAATCGGATACAGGCATGCTCCCAGCAGTCCCACTCTGACAAGGTCCCTCTCTCCTACGTAGGTAAAAGGATGACCGACGGAAGGAATGGCAGCAATTATAATAACCGCAAACAGCACTGCCTTAATCTCAAAAAGAATTCTTACGGATACTTCTGCCATATTCTTTTTGGCTGCCCGCCCTGTCCGCAATGTAGCCAGGCAGAAAATCCACGATACGATAAGCAGTCCCGCACTGACCGCAAGAAAGACTAACTGGTCCCGGTATGTATCCGCCGTTTTCTGCATCTCCCGCAAAACGCCGTTTCCTGTCAGGATATCGTCTGACTTCATGGCAAGCACAAAATCAAGATCCTGCGCTTTCCGTTCGTCAGGTTTATAGGAATAATTGAATTGATCCAAATTCAGGTAAGTACTGAAAGTAATTTTCTGTTCCGGACCGCTTCTGTAAAATAATAATCTGACATTATCCGGCAAAAGCAAGTGCCCGTCATATTCGGAAAATATAGGGGTCTCAAAATTCGTATGCAGCTGGCTGCTGTATTCATTCTCTGATTCCACATAATTGTGATCATACACATAATACAGCAGGTCTCCCTGATTCTGTGCAACCGCATCATAAAAATCAATGGTCGCCTGGTCTTTGATTCCGCCGCCGTCCTGCAGCGGATACCCCTTGTCGTCGCCGACTCCCGCAAACGCCATTAATCCGTCGTTATAAACCTTACAGATATATTCCTGAAATTCCGTAACACCGGTTATATCTCCTAACAGGATCTGGTCGTTCTGATTTACAAAAAGTTCGTAAATCGCCTTATATCCCGTTGTCGCCGACATAATTGTCATAATAAGCAGTCCAAAAGAAACCGCCCGGTACACCATTGCCCTGATTTGTTTATTTTTTTTCAATTTTGTATCCAATGCCCCACACCACCTTTAAATATTCCGGTTCGCTCGGATTGATCTCGATTTTTTCCCGTATCCTGCGGATATGTACCATAACCGTACTTTCTCCGTTATAGGCGATGGGTTCTCCCCAGACCCGGGAATAAATCTCTTCAGCCGGGAAAATATGTCCCGGATGACGCATTAACAGTTCCATAATTTTTGTTTCCGTACCGGTCAGCTTCACCGGTTCTTCATCCACCGTCAGGATGTGCGCCGTAAAATCATAGCATAGCCTTCCGTTCCGGACTTCGTCGCTTGCGGCGTACACTCCTCCCAGTTTCAAATAACGCCTGAGCTGGCTTTTCACGCGCGCCGCCAGCTCCCTGGCGCTGAAGGGTTTACTGATATAATCGTCCGCCCCGATGGAAAGTCCCAGTATTTTGTCGCTGTCTTCGGACTTGGCCGACATAATGATAATCGGTATATTCTTTTTTTCACGTACCTTCATAATTGCTGAAAAACCGTCCATGCGCGGCATCATGACATCGATCAGAAGAAGCTGTACGCTCTCCGCAGTAAGCACATCCAGCGCTTGTATGCCGTCGTATGCACACAGCACTTCAAATCCTTCTTTTTCCAGCTGAAGCTTGGTGGTCTGTACGATATCCCTGTCGTCATCCACTACCAAAATTCTTTCTTTTTCCATAATTGTACCCAAGACCTCTGTCAGACCGGTTCCTTTCCTGATTTTCATTATAAACGCCTTTTCTTACAAAAAAAGCAGACTTTTTCTTACAATTTTCTTACGTTCTGTTTCTTTCCAATTTTATAACGGGACAGATATTTTAGCAATTATTTTATGTCTGAAAATATTTTCCAAACTTTTTTGCCTCTGCGGGCATCTATATAGTGAAAGCAATGATGAAGAGCTCGCACATTGATGAAGTGAACAGAAAGAAGATGGATAGGAGGTATCCCATGTGCTATACTCAGACTTATGACAACGTTATAGATATTTCGCAAAAGGAGGGTTCTCTTTTGTCTGAGAAAACTTACGACAGGATAGTTGCATATATTCTGGAAAATCAAAATAAACTATACCGGCTGGCTTACTATTATGTTAACCAAAAAGAGCCGGCGCTGGACATTGTGCAGAATGCAATTGTAAAGGCCCTGGAAAACTGCGGTTCTCTGAAAAACCCGGATGCGGTGAACACCTGGATGTATCGGATTGTGGTAAATGAAGCGCTTACCTATTTGAGAAAACAAAAACGTGAGATTCTCTGTGAACCCGCCGATTTAAACGAACAGGTCTATTACGAATCCGCTTATGAGACAGGATTATCCCTGTACGCGGAAATTCACAGGCTTCCACAGGAAATGCAGACGGTAATTCTGCTGCATTTCTTTGAAGGACTGACGCTTAAGGAAGTGTCGTCTGTTACCGGAGTCAATCTGAATACTGTTAAATCCCGTTTATATTCCGCATTGCGCAAACTTAAAAAAATAATCAGGGAGGCATCATAAATGAAAAAATATACTACAGATCTTGAAACCATGGCTTCCGGGAAAGAGATTTACGACCGGATTCAAATACCTGAAGAGTTAGCGGACGTGGTCAGCCGATCCATCCGTTCCGTCAATAAAAGGAAGCTGTTAAAAAGAAGCCGGCAACAGAAGGCCATGCGAATTATTAAATATACCGGCAGCATAGCCGCCGCTCTGCTTGCGGCAGCCACCATCGGCCTGAATACCAGCCAGGCTTTTGCGGAAGCGCTTTCGGATATTCCGGTGCTTGGCGCCCTTTCCAGGGTTCTGACCGTTCGCTCTTATACGGAAAAGGAAGATATCGCCAACATCACGGTAAAAGTTCCGGAAATTCAGCAAAATACAGACGAAACCATACAAAACGGAGAATCCTCCGCCCCCAGTCAGGAAACGGAAGACTTTATCGCCGATATCAACGCGGAAATTCAGAAGATTGTAGATACTTATATTGAAACTGCCAAAACACAGGTGGAAGAATATAAACAAGCGTTTCTGGAAACGGGCGGAACCGAAGAAGAGTGGAACGAACATCCTATAGATATTACGGTAACCTATGACGTAAAGTATCAATACGGTCCTTATCTTTCTCTGGTTCTCTATAATTCCGAGAGCTGGGCGGCCTATTCCGAAGAACGGGTATATTACAATCTGGATCTGAAAAATAACCGCAGCCTCACGCTGCAGGATATCCTGGGCGACGACTATGTGCAGATTGCCAACGCCGCCATTAATGAACAGATTGAAGAACGGATTGAAAAAAACGAATATGTCTACTGGGGAAGAAACGACGGGGACAGTTTTACGGAAGGATTCACCACCGTGGACGAAACGACAAAGTTTTATATAAACGCGGCCGGCAATCCGGTTGTTGTTTTCCCCAAATATGAAATCGGGCCCGGTTACATCGGCGTTCAGGAATTTGAAATTATTAATAATGATTTACCGCTTGATAAACGCTGATATTTTTAGCCAAAAAGGAACCGTACTGTCTGTAACAATACGGTTCCTTTTTAATTATGGCCTATTAACGTTTAATCTTAACCTTAACTTTTATATTTACATCCATACTGATGCCGTCTCTTCCCTGCAGTCTGACCGTAACCGGAATACTGTAAGCCTTTCCCTTTACGGAAGCGCCTACTGCGTCCTGATCGGTAATGCGCACCGTCAGAGTTCTTCCTCCGCTTACCACAATATCTGCTTTTCCGTCTTTGTTGCAGTCAAGACTGCCTGACGCGCTTTCTATCGTATAATATGCCGGAACAGACAACGAATAGCTTCTGGACATTTCCGATGCCGCATACAGGGTCTGGTTATTATTCACGATTTTAACCTTTGCTTTCGACTGCTTCGGCTTTATCTTAAACGTATTACTGGTTACCGTAAACCGTTCGCCGCTGCCTGTCGTAACGGTATATTGCACCGCCAGCTTATAGGTCTGCCCAGCTTTCAGCTTTCCTGACGAGCGGATGCTGATATAGTAATGATAACCGTACGGCGATGTATTCTGATAATCATAATCCAAATCAAAATATTCGCTGTATTCTCCTGTCAGTTTATAATCGGACACATAACATCCGTCGCTCATATTACTGAACTTGGGATCGACTACTACCACATTTTTCCGCGAATTCAACGAAGAGAATGTTCCGTTTGCCAGATCCAGGCTTCCTTTCGGACTTATTTTGGCGGTAACCGGTTTATCCACAACCTTAATTGTAAGCTTCATGGTATTTAATGCCGTCTCGCCATAATAAGGCGTTATTTTATAGCTATAGCTTCCCTTGGGAACCGCAGATTTCATCAAATCCGCCTGACTCTGCTTTACCTCAATCCGATTGCCCTGCGCGGTCATTACAAACAAATCGTCATCCAGAAGCTTTTGCGATTTGGCATTGGCTCCTTCAATCACAATATCCGTACAGTCTATCGAATTCATATTTTTTAAGTGTACATATACGGATGCCGTACTTTTTACCGCTGTGTTATAAGTCAGACGTCCCATGGATAAATAAGCCTTCGGCGCCGCAGCTTTAACAGTATGGCCTGCCTTCAGAGGTTCCCGCCAGTATTCGGAATCCACGGTTAGCGTAAGCTTTTTCGTACCTTCCTCACCGCTATAGGTGTAATTTACCTCACTGGAGCCAACGGATGTTCTGAATTCCATATCTGTACTGTCGCACTCTATTTCGTCAAAACAGTAACTTGCAGTTGAATCCTGATAATATAAATATCTTTTGTTTGTATTGTCAAATAAATAGAAACGGCCGCTGTTCAACCCGATCGCAGGCGCAATCGAACTGGATGCGCTCTTTGTAACAAGAACCGGTTTCTTGTATTGGTACTTGATTTCAAAGTTATCAAATGTATATTCTTTTCTGTAACCCTCCAGCCTGACCGTCAGTTTTCCTTTGGCAATCAGAGGATCGACAAGACTTCCCTGCTGCATTTTAATATTCTGCTGCGATACAAGGACATAATTCCTGATTTTGCCGCTTGACCGATATCTCGGAGCCATCGTAAATCCATTGCCCGCTCCGGCGGAAGCATCTTCCCAGCTTACCGCCCTGACTCTGTTGCTGCCGGATACGGCAAGATCGATCTGGCCCGTTGTGTATGTGAAAAATAAGTTGGCCTGGCTTCCCATCTTTGCGGAAACGGTGGGCGCATTGTCCACAACGGTTACTTTCAATGTATAATCATAAACCGTTCCCCTGGTCGTCTGCACACGCAGAGTACAGTCATAAACCCCCGTACGGATCTCAGCCTCAGCCGGTTCAATCAGATATTTATATCCGTTGTAACGGTCGATCTTCAAATCGGTTACTTCATTGTCCCCGTTCTGATCATATAGTCTTACGCTGCTGACCGCTTCTCCATATACCGGTACAATTTCCACTGCGCCTGCCGTTACCGCCTTAGCTTTTCCTTCATTGGACGAATAATCATAAGCAATATTTACAACCGCCTTATCCGTATCGATTCTTGGCATATGATTCCGGATTTCCACGTTCAGTTCCGCACGCAGTCCGGCGGCATCCTTCGCATTCACCATAATCACGGCATGACCTTCTTCTTTCACACTGACCTTTGCCGTATGCGTATTGTCTTTTGATTCAGGGGCTGCCGCTGCCACCGCTTTATCCGTGGTCTTCCATTGTAACGCTGTCTGTATGTCTTCTCCGTACCGGTCCTTAACCTCCGCACGCAGGATGAAATCCTTCCGGTCTGCGGAAGCATCAAATATAACCGTATTTCCGTCGATTGTCACACCTTCCGTATCGGTCGTAAAGGTTATGGAACCAACCTGCTTTTCTTCCACTGCCTTGATTTTATAACTTGTTTTTGCAAGCACTGTATCACCCGACTTAATAACCGGATTCAGTGTATAATTTCCCTTTTTCTGCGCTGTTACAAGCCAGGTTCCGTTTTCATCATTCTTTGTAACGGTAAGACCCTGCACCGCCGGAAACTCTACCGTATACTCGTCTTTTGAAATTTTTCCCTGATAAACGGGACTGACCGCAAGCTCTATCGAATCATTGCCGCCTGCTTCCAGCACCTGATTATGGCCGTTTCCTATTTCGCTTACGGATACCGCCGTAATTTTCCCGATGTATATATTAATCGTTTTTTCCACAGGATAATTCCTGTCGCCGCCATACACCGCTTCAAAAGCGTAGGACTCCTTATTGACGCCGTTAGTTACGAGAGGCGTATCCGGATATTTCCAGCTCCAGCCGCTTTCCCAATCCTTCGGGAACTTTACGTCGCCAAGCTTTTTACTTACATTTGCCAGCGCATACATGCTAAGGTTATCCGCTCCCGCGGGCAGCTCCCGAATATCCAGTTTTACTTCCACTTTTTCCTGTATGTACGGTTCGTCGGCAAGAAACGTTTTCGGCGTTACCGTTATGGTTACCGCGCCTGCCTTTAAGGGCGTTACAATTCCTGCACCGCTTACCTTAGCCGTCTCCGGGTCGGATGAGCTCCAGTTAAAGTCATAGGGCTGGAAACTCTGCTCCGGACTGATTTTTCCCGTTGCCCGGTAATCGATTCCGTCCGCAAGCGCCAAAATATATCCGTTTTCCGTCTTTACGGCAGGATAAGCATTATTGCCGCTTATAAAATCAATAATTCCAAAGCCTTTTCCGGCAGCGGTTACGGTAACCGTAAATGCCGCCCGGCAGCCGTCTTTTTCAAATATAATCCTTGTTGAACCGGTGTTCTCCGCAAACAGATTTCCATCTTTCCAGGAAACAATATTTCTTTTTACGGGATTTACCGTATAATCCTGCAAAAGCGTCAGGCTTCCGTCAGCGGCCTGCTCATAATATCCGATTCCCTTTATGGAAGAACCCTTATAGAGCTTCCAATTATAAGTAAAGCTTTCCAGGGTCTGAACTGCTCCCGGCTCATCCTGATAACCGATTACATAATTTTTAACGGTTACTTCGCAGGACGCCTTAATTGACGTATCATAAGCAGACACGGCCGTAATCACCGCATTGCCGACTCCAACGCCGTAAACCGTTCCGTCCGCTGATACCTCGGCCACTGTTTCATCGCTGCTGCTCCATACAAAATCCGCGGCGGCTGTTTTTGGCATTACGTCTGCTTTCAGAGTAATACAATTACATCCTTCCAGATAATTCTGACCGCCTGCCGCATTTAGGGTAATATTTTGTTCAGACAAGGTAACGGTATCCGGTATCTGTGCTTCCGGAGTTGTAAATTTATAATCGCAGGGCAGTTCCCCGATCGTTACCAGACTGCCGTCTTCCTTTACACTGACTGCCGCGCTGACAATCGTGTATTCCCTTCCGCCGAGCAGGTCTGTAAAAACAACGTCCTTCTTATAATCTTCCGCCTGCTTTAAAGTAATTTTCTTCTGCTGGCCGTCGCTTAAGGTGAGAGAAACTTCAATTCTTGAATCCTCCGTGCTGCCGCCCGCGGTAACGCCAACCACCGCCCTGCTGTTGGTAGTCTTACTCTGATCCACAGCAAAGCTCAGAGTATACCCGCACTCTTTCGTCTTAAATCCGCCTGAAATCTTCCGGTTTCCTTCCTCTACCGTATCGGGACTATAACAATTCCAGTCCTCCGAAATTACAATTGCATAATCATAAGCTGTTCCGCTTTTTAACGAATTCAAATTCCAACTGCAGTCGAGGGAAGCATAGCCTGTCCCATATACATAATTGCCGGCCCGGCTCCAGTCTGCTTTCCCTTTTTCTTTGTAAAAACAGTAAATATACGAATATACGTCCGGTATATCTCCGCCGCTGAAGAGAGCGCTTACGGCCGCTTTCCGGTAACCTGCCGATATACCTGCACCCGATAAGCTTCGTGTATCTTTTCCCGTTAAAAATTCTCCGGTAACGATTCTTTCAAGCTCTGCCAACGGCGTATTGTAACTGCCGCCAAATCCCATCTGATATTCGTAAACCGTATTCTCTTTTAACTCCGCCTCATTGTAGCGGGTGATATTAAAATACCTTTCATATGTACTCGGGCCATTAAAATAACTACTGTCGGATTTCTCCCAGATTTGCGCGCCCTTTTCACGGATGTAAATAGATACATAGCCGGACATTCCCTGGTCAATACCGTCCATCGCATAATTAATTTCGGTTTTATGAATTCCCGGCTTTTCGCTCTTCACATACAGATTTCTCGTATCCTTCGGAGTCGTAAATGACACGGCGTCATATTCCCTGCCGGAATTGCTGCGCAAAGAAATATCATAGGAAGTTTCTTCCGTCAGTCCCTGGAAACTGATCGTACCGCTATATTTATTATCTCCTGACAAATATACGCTTTTTCCCGTATTCCGATAGCCGGTTTCACCGGTTTTTCTCATATATGCGTATAAATATACGCTTTTACCGGCAGATTCCCCGAAATTGACCGTATCTTCTTCTTTTAAACTTATCTTGTACTGTTGTTCGTTATAGAAACTTTTTACTGACTCCCATACGAGTTCCGCTTTTTTTGTATGCACGGTCTCATACAGCGTACATACTGCCGATCCGTACTGTGTCGTACTGACTGTCCATCTCAAATGATAATCCGTATCCGGCTCCAACATTTTGCCGGAAGCGGTCTTTATCTCCGCCTGATATTGATTCTCCGCATTCAAAACAACAGGACTGCCCAGACCGGAGTAAGAGCTGCCTGACCAATAAGCAAGGTTTAAATAATATTCTTCAGCCAGTTCTTCCGGATTCTCGCTTTCCACCCTGCAGGTACGCACAAGGTCAAACGCATTGGTTTCCCCGTCGCCAATCTGCGTAAGCTTCAGGCTGCCGTCCTTAAGCGTTACTGTCTGTTCCTTCCGTACACCGCCCAAAAAGAGAATAAATTCATATTTACCACCGGCTTGCAAGCCACTTATTGTCCCTGACACATATGTATCCGCCGAAGACAGCGTAACTGTCTTAGAGCGGTACGGTTCCTGACTGCCGCACGGTCTGTAAAATATATTCCCTGCGATACTGCCGCGTGACTCCGCCGGTAACTGTACCGTATAACCGGCCGCGGTATTTTGTTCCGAATCGGCTTCCACGCTAAAGCCCAGATTCGCCGGATCAAAGGCCGCGGCAGGAGCAGTAATTGTCTTTATTTCCTTTTTGAAAGTTAAATCTCCCAACTTAATCCATACGGTAATATCATACTGCTTATCCGCCTCTAACACCGCATCCGTAATATTTTTATTTATTGTAAAGCGGCCATCGGCAATCTCACTGAGATCTTTATACTGTGAACCCGACTGTTTTCTTCCTAATGCATCGGTATATTCATAATACAGATACGCAAACCCTGTATTCCCCTCATAACCGGATACATCCGCCTCCAGAGATAATTCCGTCTGCCCGGAATCATTTAAATAAGCCTCCGCACGGTATTCCGTTTTCATTGTACCCGCACTGGTGGATACTCTTTTTTCCAGAAGCATCGTACCGTTTTGATCGGTAAACTGAAAATAATATTCCGTATCCGGCTGCAGATTTGAAAAGGACCATTCAAACCGCCCGATTTTATACGAACTCTTCTCCTTTTCTTCCTCGGAGCCGTCCGCAGGAGCATAGTAACACTTTAAATAGTCGGAAGTGTCAATATCAAAAACGATTTGGTTCATTTCGGATCTTGTGTTCTCGTCAACAACAACCAGCCGCTCTTCCGTCCACTGGGTGCACATTACGAGACTACCGTTTTCCGGTGATAATACCAGACTATTTCCTTCAGAATCCTTCAGAATAAGCTGCATTTTGTATTCTGTTCCTGTCTCTACCGGAATGTCAATGATTCTGTCAGGGTAAAGTGCGCTGAAATCTGCACTGCGTTCTATCCCACTGCCCATTCTAACCGCACTGCATTGCAATGAATAGTTCCCCAGTGTTTTTCCTTCCGGAGGCGCCATGCTGATATGGAAACGAAGATTGTAATATCCTGCTTCCGGTTCTATAAGAAGCTTATAATCTTCCGTCTCATAAGAATAGCTTCCGTCCTCCCGTTCCGTCAAAAATGTGGTTCGTTTCCTGACATCCAAGCTGACGGCTACATCGCCGCTGCCGCTGCTGTAGTGGTATGTCTTCAAATACAGGGTATCCCCCGCTTTCATTAAAGAATCACCCGCCAATATGCCAGGCGCGGAAGAGGTTACATATTCAGACGCTAACTGTCTGCCATCCACAGCATCATACAAATCTAAGTAGGCAGACGCATAAGACGATATTTCAGACTTCGCCGCACTGGCATAGAAATCATAATACCCGTCCTCAGGAGCCGTAAAAGAATACCAATTCGTCGTGTCATAGGGCGCCGTTACAGAATTGGTTTCGCCATATTTCAGGGGCGTTACATCACTCCCCGTATCTTCGGCCAGCTCCAGAAAGACATCGGCGTCTTCCGGCGCCATACCGCTCTCTTCAGAGATTTCCGCGGGAATATCCGCATCCGGTTCCGGAATGATGTCCTCCGCCGGTATGCTTTCTTCCGGCCCGGTTTCCTCCGGATTTTCTTCCTGAATACTTTCTTCCTCCGAAGACTCTTCCTCACCGGAAGCTTCCCCGGCAGACTCCCCGCCGTCTTCCGGCGCGGCGTTTCCGGAAATATCCGCCGGTTCAACGTCTTCTTCCTGTTCCGTTGACTCCGCCGCCTCTTCCGTGCTGTCTTCCACAGTCACGACAGGCAGCGCTTCTGTTGCAAAAGCCGTCATCGGGGCCGCATCAAACGCCAGACAGCCAGCTAAAACAACAGTTAACAATCGCTTTAACATAGATTTAATTCTCCTTCCTGCTACAAAACGAAATTTTAGTGTTATTTTCACTATTATATCTCATTTTTATCAGGCTGCATAGAAAACATTTTAAAATTTAACTTTTTTATATCTTTATTCACCATATTTACTAAAAATATGCTATAATCAGACACAGTAATGGAACAGGAGTTTTAATACCAAGACCGATTTTCTGGACGGAAAAATTGCAAGAAAATTTAATATGATTTCACGTCTCGGGAAAGCTTTAGATCCTGTCGCAGATAAGCTGACGCATTTTGCAGTCATGCTCTGTCTCTGCTCCCGCTATCCGCAGCTTTGGATTTTAGTTGCGCTCACCGTTATAAAGGAAGGATTTATGGGCATTATGGGTATTCTGTTTTTAAGACGGGGAAAAATGTTAAACGGAGCCATGTGGTTTGGAAAGGTGTGCACCGCTCTGATTTTTGCAGCGCTTCTGATTTTTGTCACGGTAACGGATATGTCGGATTTTTTTGTAAACTTATTCTGTGGTATGTGCATTGTTATGATGCTTTTTACTATGGCGATGTATGTGCCTGTATTTATGAAAATGAAGCGGGAACTGACGAACTAAGAAGCTTTCTTATCATAAAATAAGAGAAAAGAATTAGGAAAGGAGCCTTATATGGCTGTTCAGAATTATGCTTCTGTCACCGGCCTGGTCCAGAACGTTACCAATGTCACGGATCAGTGCTGCACCCTTGAGGTTTCGATCGTTACCAGAAACGGAATCGTAAATATGATACTGGGACCCGACACTTATGTCGTTAATAATCTTCGTCTGCGAAAAGGAATGTCTGTCATTGCTTTCTACGATGCCGACGCGCCGGTTCCCCTGATTTTTCCGCCTCAATACAGGGCTCTGGTTATTTCTCAGAAATCACCGCAGGAATTTGTTGATTTAATGTATTTTGATGAGAATCTTGTCAACCGCGACAATACCTTAAAATTAAACATTGCATCTTCCACCATGGTTACAACCTGCAACGGACAAACGTTCAGCTGTAACCCCGGAAATAATTGGCTTTTAGTGTATTACTCCACCACCACCCGCAGTATTCCGGCGCAGACTACGCCAAGACGGATCATTGTCATGTGTCTGGACTGATTTCTTTACTTTTGATAAATATGGAGGTTGTTATGAACATTACAGAAAAAAAAATGCGGATTGCCGTGCTGATCGATTCAGACAACGTAAGTTCCAGGTACGCACCGATTATATTTAACGAACTGGAAACGTACGGTTTTGCGTCCTACCGCCGGATCTATGGGAACTGGTCAAAAAATAACGGCTGGAACGAAGAGGTTTTGCTGGAAAATTCCATTACACCGGTTCAGCAGTTTAATTATACCACCGGCAAAAATTCCACCGATATGACCATGGTGATCGACGCTATGGATATTCTCTATTCCGGCAATGTTGACGGTTTCTGCCTGATTACAAGCGACAGCGATTTTACGCGGCTTGCCATGCGGCTTCGGGAAGCCAATATGTATGTGATCGGCATGGGAGAATCGAAAACGCCTACGGCTCTGACGAAAGCCTGTAATAAATTCATCCGTCTTAACCTGATTTCGGAGCAGGCCTTAAGCGCCGCTGCCGGCGATATTGCCGACGCCAGCAAATCTAACACGGTGACCTCCATCAGTGAAATTGAAGATGCGATCATTGCCATTGTCAATGAAAATGAAAACAACGGAAAACCCACCTATATGGGCGAAATCGGCAGCCGTTTAAACAGCAGATTTACAGATTTTGACGTGCGTAACTACGGTTACACAAAGCTTATGACTTTTATCCGCGATAAGTGCCCCAAGCTGGAAATCTCCAAAGAAAATTCCAGCTATAACGTCAGTGTCCTGGAAGCGAATGCAGTAGTGCTTCATGACAAGATTATCAAAATGATTGAGAAAAACGGCGGAACTATCGATAACCTCTCGGTTATTTATGATTATCTGAAAAAGAAATATCCTGATTTTGACCTGAAGGACTATGGATACAGCCGAATTTCCAGCTTCCTGCGCAGTATGCCGGAAATTGTGGTGAAAGGAAATGCCGTCAGTTTAAAGGACGCGGCCGCCAAGGCAAAGGCGAAAAAATAGAAGCCGGAAACAGCCTCGCGGAAATCTGAGTATTGCCGGGATCTGCGAGGCTGTTGTTTGTTATTACTTATCCACCTGAACATGCCCGCTGCTAAGTCCCTCACAGACCTCGCCCAAAGGCAGCCAATCCAGTACCTTCTTAATCTGAGAGTCCCAGAAATCCCATTCATGGGCGCCAGGCGCTTCCACATATTCTACAGGCACATTCTGTTCCTCCAGAAAATCCCTGTAACGGCGGTTTGCTTCAATGAGCAGTTCGTCTTCCGTACCGATAGCCATATACAGTTTCGGAATCTCACGATTCTCCTTTTTCAGTTGCAGGATTAAGGCTTCATAATCCTTATCGCTGCCCCTCAGTTTACCAATGTCTCCAAAGACATGTTCAAAATAGTACCGGTTCGTGGTAATCCATGGAGCGTCATAGGAAGACGCTTCAACCGTATCCAGAATCAGCGCCGAAGAAAGCGCTCCGATATGGCTGTAGGTATCGGAATATTTTAGTCCGTTCACCAACGCGCCGTAACCGCCCATGGAAAGTCCTGCAATAAAGGTATCCTCCTTTTTATCGGATAGAGGGAAAAGCGCCCTGGTCAGCTCCACCAGTTCCCTGCCAATCCATTCGCCGTACTTCTGACCGGGAATATCCTGATCTATGTAAAAACGATTCTCTCCGCCCGGCATAATAACAGCCAGATCTTTGTCTTTTGCCCACCGTTCGATACGTGTGCCCGTCACCCAGTCTGTGTCATTGCCCATCAGTCCGTTAAGCAGGTACAGGGTTTTGAAGTTCTTTTTCTTTTTTGGTCCTTCCCCCGGCATCACAACCTTATCCGAAGGGATCACGGCGTGAACGGGAATGGTTCTCATAAGACATTCCGAAAAAATATTTGCCTGAATCAGTGCCATTTCTGCGTCCTCCTGTTATACATAATTTATATTTTAATTTTAGCACTGTGTATTCCCATTCGCAACATTGACACATTTCTTTTTTCATGCAATAATGAGTCCATATACAAAGCATCCGTACGGCCATACCTTCTACCGGCCAGGTTACCCGTATTTCATGTTATCATGCAGATCCTGTTTACAACGGCGCTACCGAAGAGTGACGCCAAACTCCCTAAACGAGGGCGAATCGGTTATCAGCTTTGACCAGCATGGCGTCGTTTATATTCCTTATACCATAGGCGGCAAAAAAACTTAAAAGAAGTGACCCTGTATATGGATTTGTATACTAAAGATTTTGAGGGTAATCATATACGCAGACAATAATGGGCTCTTTATGCCCGGAAGGGATGAGTAATATGAAAAATATAACAGGATTTCGTCTGGTTCTTGTGGGAATGTTACTTTATATGCCGTATTTATTCTGGTCCATGGCCGATCCTGAAGCGCCGTCATGGGCGTTCTGGATCAGCGCCGTTCCGGCAGCATTTTGCATTCTGATCGGACTGTTTCAGTCACGCAGACAAAAAGAACCCGAGTTGGACGATCTTTTGAGAGAAGACATGCGCCAAAAAAAGTACCGCGAAAAAGAAAATAACCGCTGAAAATTGTCCTGAAAATACGCGATATGACAAACCGCAGCAACACTTTACGGGAGTATACGGCATGTGCTATAATATTACGGTAACAGTTGACGACGCTTTTGTCAGGAGGATGTTTATGAATCAGACTCACCGCAATAAAATGATTGCGCCCGTGGTTATCACGGTAATCCTTGTGCTGTATTATGTTGGATTTTTTGCTGTCTGCGCATGGATGCCCATGCCCTTTATTTTAAAGCTGTTGTTCGGACTGATTCCGCTTCTCCTCGCAGGCGTGTGTATTTTCGTTCTGATAGAACGGATACATGAAATAAGGAGCGGTGAAGAAGATGATCTTAGTAAATACTGATTACATTTCAGGTAAAAATCTGGAAATGCTGGGTCTTGTAAAAGGAAGCACGATTCAGAGTAAAAACGTAGGCCGCGATATCACGCAGGGCTTTAAAACTCTTGTGGGCGGCGAATTAAAAGCTTACACGGAGATGATGAACGACGCAAGAGCCCTTGCCACCAAGCGTATGGTTGAGGAAGCGGAAGGGCTCGGAGCGGACGCCGTAGTCAACCTTCGGTACAGTTCGGCTGCAGTTATGCAGGGAGCTGCAGAGGTTATGGCTTACGGAACGGCCGTTAAGTTTGTTTAAGTCAGAATATGAAAAAATTATTACAACAAAAAACGACGCTTTCACGCAGAAATGCGTCGTTTTTTGCTTTTCTTGAAGAAATATTAAGAAAATATTAAGTGGTAAACCGGGGCTCTTCGTGATATGCTTTAAATAATAGCAACTATATTTTCACCGTTTGGGTGTTCTGGAGGATCGCAATGAGAGAAGACAGCACCAAAATCTGGAACAACAGCCGTTTTTTCATTATTACAGCATTTATTATTCTGTTTATCCTGACCATGGAAATTTTGTCCGGATGCAGCACTGCCGCTCTCGGCAAAAAACGCGCCGGCAGCAGCGCCAATGACTGTTATATTATTCGTGATGAGCTTGACGGAGGGAAGACCACGGAAAAAGTATCGGAAATTCTATCGGAAGATAATTCTTAAGGAGTTTACTTATGCGCAAAATTTTAGTTGTAGTTGATATGCAGAATGATTTTATCAGCGGTTCTCTGGGAACGCAGGAAGCTGTCCGGATTGTTCCGAAAGTACTTGACAAAATTGACACTTATGATATAAAAGACATTTATGTCACAATGGATACCCATCAGTCGAATTATCTGGAAACCAATGAGGGAAGACACCTTCCCGTCGTACACTGTGTGGAAGGAACCTGGGGCTGGGAGTTACAGGAAGACCTGAAAGCGGCTCTTGCAGGAGCAACCGTAGTACATAAACCCACTTTTGGTTCTACTGCGCTTATGGAGCTTTTGACAAAAGAATACCGTTCTATGGATTCTGCCGGCGAAGCTTTTTCGGTAGAGTTAATCGGACTCTGTACCGACATATGCGTCGTTTCCAATGCGCTGCTTGTAAAGGCGGCTATGCCCGAAATTAACGTCAAGGTAGACGGCTCCTGCTGTGCCGGCGTTACACCGGAAAGCCATGAAGCGGCTCTTACTACCATGAAAATGTGTCAGATCGAAGTATTTTAGTAAGGAAAAGAAAGCGCCGGGTATGATTTATGTCTGATTTATCTGTGGAAACATTATTATCCTTTTTGAATAAAATAGAGAAACTGAAATCCGTTCCCAGGCATTGTGTAACCGCCGACGGAATTCAGGAAAACGTCGCCGCGCACAGCTGGCGGACCGCTGTGACGGCTTTTCTGATCCGTGACGAATTCCCGGACGTGGATATGGACAGAGTCATTAAAATGTGTCTGATTCATGATATCGGAGAAGCCGTTACGGGCGATATTCCTACTTTTGAAAAGACCGGGGAGCACGAAGCCGCGGAAAGGCAGGCAATCGACGGACTTCTGCGCATCCTGCCTGATTCACTCTACCGGGAACTTTCCGCAATGTTTGCGGAAATGGACGCCCTTGAAACAAAGGAAGCACGCGTTTACAAAGCGCTTGATAAGCTGGAAGCGGTGATTCAGCACAATGAATCGGATATTGGCACATGGCTGCCCCTGGAATACGAACTGCAGCAGACCTACGCCGCAAAGAGCGTTCAGGGACTTCCCTTTTTAGAATGTCTGCAGGATGCATGTGTTAAGGAAACAAAGCGTAAAATTGCCGAAGAAGCTTTACCAGAGACAAAGCCCTGATCCGAAATCCGGCAACGGGGCCCGCATCTAAAATAAAACGGGACGGGATTGTTCTTTTATGCAGTTTGATATAGAAAAAAATAAACTTTTATCCAAAGATACCATGTATTCTTATATCGAATTTATTAAAAAAATCCGGCAGGATATGCCGGATAAAACCTGGTTCGCCATGGATGACGATGATGTCATAATGAAACGTTTTCAGGAGAAAACAGCTTTTGTTTATACGGCAAAAGAAAGCGAAACCGGCCGCCTTGCCGGCATTTTTATGGTTACCGTACCGGGGCTTTCCGAAGAAAATCTGGGACACGATCTGGGATTTTCCGAAGAAGACCTGTTAAAAAGCGTTCATATGGATACGGCGGTAATCCTGCCGGACTACAGGGGAAACGGACTGCAGGCCAGGCTTATGGAGAAGGCCGAAGCGGACTGTATCAGGCAGGGTTATGCATATCTATTATGCACAATTCATCCGGAAAACCGGTTCAGTCTCCAAAACGCCCGAAAGCTTGGCTATCAGATTGTCAAGACCACTTTCAAATACGGCGGCCTTCCCCGGAATATTCTGTGTAAAACGCTTTAACGGGCCAATAATTGCAGCAAATCTTCTTTTTTAAAGGAAGCCGCTTTGATCTCTTCTCCTCCCAGCATTTCCTCCGCCAAAGCGCTCTTTTTTTCCTGGAGCTTCAAGATCTTTTCTTCTATCGTATCTTTCGCTATCAATTTATATACATTAACCGCCTGCTTCTGCCCAATCCGGTGAGCCCGGTCTGTGGCCTGGTTCTGTACGGAAATGTTCCACCAGGGATCGTAGTGGATCACCACGTCGGCGGCCGTCAGATTCAGTCCCGTTCCTCCCGCCTTGAGGGATATACAGAAAACAGGAACATTATCTTTATTAAAGGCTTCTACCATTCTTGCCCTGCTTTCCTTGGGGACGGCTCCCGTAAGGCTGTAATATTGGATACCGTTTTCTTTCAGTCTTTCCTGAATTCTTTGCAGCATAGTGGTAAACTGGGAAAAAATCAATACCTTGTGTCCGCCGTCGAGAGCGTTTTTAAGGATATCCAGACAAAGCTCCAGCTTGGCTGATCCGCCCTCATACCCCTCAAGCAGCAGCGCGGGATCACAGCAGATCTGGCGCAGTTTGGTGAGTTCCGCTAATATCTGCAGTTTGCCGCTGTTGAATTCGGCTTCCGTCTTATCCTCCAGCAGCATACGGATACGCTGCACATGGGCCGCATAAAGCTGTTCCTGCTCTCCGGTCAGTCCGGCAACCATCGTTTCTTCCAACTTATCCGGCAGATCTCTTAAAACGTCACGTTTCAGTCTCCGCAGGATAAAGGGACTGACCATTTTGCGCAGTCTGCCAGTTACGTCCGCATCGGACTGCTGTACAATGGGGCTCTCCCATTCTTCACGGAAACGCTGGTAACCATACAAAAATCCCGGCATCAGATAGTCAAAGATACTCCACAATTCGCTGAGGCGGTTTTCGATAGGCGTCCCCGTAAGCGCCAGCTTAAATCCTGCCTGCACCGCTTTGACTGCTTTTGCGGCATGGGTGGCATGATTTTTAATGTACTGGGCTTCGTCGATGATCTGACAGGCAAATTTTTTATGTTCGTAAACCTCGCTGTCTCTTTTCAGCAGGTCGTAGGATGTAATGAGAATTCTGGCTTTTTCTTCCTTCTCAATCAATTCTCCGCGTTCCTTTGCCGTTCCCGTCACCGTTACCGCCCGTATACCGGGCGCAAAACGTTCAAACTCGGTTTTCCAATTGTAAACCAGGGAAGCCGGACAGACAATGAGGCTTTCCCGCTCTTCTCCCTCCTCCTGTCCGGAAAGCAAAAAGGCAATGACCTGAAGCGTTTTGCCAAGTCCCATTTCATCCGCCAGGATTCCTCCGAATCCGTTGGCCTCTAAGGTTTTGATCCATAAAAATCCCTGTTTCTGATATTCTCTGAGAACATTCCCCAAGGAAGACGGCACTTCAAAATCATTGTCTTCTATGGTTTTCATGCTGCGGATCAGTGACTTGAAATTTTTATCTTTAACCGTATGCAGTCCGATATTCTGCCTTAGTTCGTTATCCAGGTATAAGGCCCGGAACTTGGGCAGGAGAACGCTTCCGCTTTTTAACTCCTTTTCCGTAAGCTGCAGGGTCTCCCGAATGTGGGAAAGGGTTTCCAGGCCGCTTCCCTCCATGTTGACGAACATACCGTCTCTGAGCCGGAAATATTTGCGTTTTCTGTCGTACCGGGTCAAAATCTCCGCCAGCTGTTCTCTGGTGAAGGTTATTCCGGAAGAAGCGCCGTTCCCGTTTCCTTGTTTTTCTTCTTCCGCGTTCACGGAAAACTCCAGCAGATCCCCGGAAAGGCTGATTCCCACCGTTACCTTCGGAGCCGCATATACCTGCATCCCACGAATGGTCTCGGAAATATAAATCTGGGCCAGATTCCGCAGTTCTCCGATAGAGACCGTCAGGAACTCGTACAGGCCGTCTTCCGTTTTGTCCAGAATCATTCTGTGGTTTACGGCATCATATGTTTGAAAATGCTCCGCCACGGCCTGTCCCATGCGGATCTCGGCCGCTTCATCCCGCATGGCCCTGCCGCTCATGTTGGCGTAAACATTGTATTTGTTTTCTCCGTAAACGGCAAACAGCCGGCAGGTAATCATATCTTTTTCGGGAGAATCCAGATAAATTTCAAATTCCGGCTTGGGCGGCAGGTACAGTTCGGCATTAAAATTTTCTTTTGATACTTGAAAGTTTTCTTCCAGAAAAGGAAGAACCTCTCTGCAGAAAGTCGGCAGTTCTTCCGACACAATTGTCAGTTGTGTATTCCCCAGGGTTCCTACATTCTGATAAAAAGCCAGGAGTTCTTCTTTTTCTTCCCGGTTTACCCGGTATATGCAGCCGTCCGCCCAAAGGTAAAAGAAACGGATGCCGGCGGTAACATAGGGAAGCTGCCCTTTTAAAACGGCGCCTCCCGGAAATCCTTTGACTGAAAGCGATTCTTTACATTCGTTCTCGTCATAATCCTTCAGCAGCCACGGCTCCGTCTGCCGTTCCTGAAAGCATACCTGCACGGGAGACTCCCACAGGGCCTCCATAAACGCGTCTATATTGGATTGTTTCAGGGAAATAAAACGTTTGTCGGCGGCGGCCGCTGAATACGAATAATATCCGGCATAACGCGCGCCGCTTGTCTCCTGTGCTTTTTCCGCCGTCAGAAAACGCAGGAGCCTGCGGGCTTCCGGAGTAAAACATTCCATAACCGGAACAAAAGATAATTGTTTTCCGTACGTAATTTCGGTAGAATTTTCTGCGGCGCAGACCAGATCGGGAATACTTTTTAATACGTATTTTTTGTCTGCGCCGATCCGGAAGGAAACAAGAATCTCGTTAAAGCGCACGGTCAGCTCCGGAATCAGCTCCACTTTTCCTTTTAAGGCGGTCTGTGTCAGAGACAGTCTGGACCGCTTATCGTAATACTGCATCAGCCGGGAGTGTTTTGCCTGAGCAAAAACGCCTCCCGAAAAAAGCGCCTGTCTGGCAGGCACGGTCTCCATGGATTCTGTGTAGCCGGCCTCATTTATGACACTCTTGTCATACTTTTCCAACCGGCCGCGTTTCGCAATGTATGCAAGAGCTGCGGCAATGCAGTGCTTGCACATGGAATCATAGCTGTAATAAGCAGGGCAGGTGCAGGTATAGTCATCCAAAATACCCATTTCTTCATCGATCTGCAGCTTTATCTCATAATGATTGCGGCTGCTGCCCCGCACTTTGGCCCGGACGGTTACAAGCTGCTCCAGATCCTCATGGGGGAGCATGGACAGGCTATCCACATATCCCATACGGAACAAATCGTTTCCTCTCTGATAAAAAGTGCGGCTGCACTCATTCTTTAAATCCGAATTCGTAAACATGGTTACCCCGTCCTTTTAGCTTGATGCTTTCCAGTATAGCACATGCCCGGCAATTTCCGCAATGAAAAGGACAGACTTCCCCGATTATTCGAAGGTCTCCGGTTCCGTCCGGTACTCTAACAGATCACCCGGCTGGCAGTTCAGGGCTTCGCAGATTTTATTCAGGGTATCCAGTTTTATGGCTTTTGCCTTGCCGTTTTTCAAAATGGAAACATTGGCCATGGTAATTCCCACTTTTTCCGACAGTTCTGTCACACTCATCTTACGTTTGGCCAGCATGACGTCAATATTTATAATGATCATGGTTATATCCTCTGCATGGCTCTCTTTAAATTGTCAGTTCATTTTCTTCTCTAAGGGCTGCGGCTTTATACACCAGGTGGGAAAGAGCCGCGCTTAAAACGCCCACGGCAATACCCACAAAGTCAATCAGGAGCGAAGCCAGGAGAACGGCGGGATGATTTCTGCCTAGCAAAAACAGCGCCAAATTGCCTGCAAAGTAGTAGGCCGTGTCAAGAAATGCCAGTCTGGCAATGTTTTTCAGGTATTTTGCATTGTCATAGCTGAAGGAATTGTTTTTTCCGATTTCCGTAAACAGCTTCCATGCATCGATCAGGGCAAGATAGCAGGGAACTGCCGTAATCCACAGGAAAATCATTCTGATCCAGTAGGTCTGTCCTCCCAGCGTGGTATGTTGTGCCGTACCCATACGCCAGCATACGGGAAGGATGTAGCCGTAAACGAGCGCGCCGATAGCGGCTGTGCCAAGTACGACGCCTTTCAGACATTTGGAAAGATTGGATTGATTCATAGGTTGTACCTCTCTATTGTTAGATTTTTTTGCCCTTGATTTTCTTTTGAAGAAGGGCGGCTTCTTTTGGGGGAATGTATTGAAGGGCAATCCTGTTTTCGGGGCAGGCATCGGTGAAATAGAGCGCCATCAGGAAAAGCCATTCCAAGGGTTTCATGATAACGTAAATAATGTCCGCCAGGCAGGGGGAGTGGATCCTTTTGGCAATGGGGAATCCATAGGTATCATAAAAATGACGAACATGTCGGTGAAATCGGGGCATCTTTTCTTCCAAAATTTGTTCAAAGGCGTTTGCCACGCAAAGCTGTCTGTTCACGATTACCGGATGGCCGTGCCGCTCGCCGAGCCGGATGGGTTTCACGATTGCTTCATGTCCGCCGGCTGCAACGGTGCAGAGGTAGTGTTCGTCAAAATAGATATTCTGGGGCGCCACACGGTGGGAAAGATTCCAGTCGCTGGTTTCCGTCCATGCCCGGATCACCGCATCCGGCCGCTGTCCGAAGAGCACCAGGATACCGACGCTGATCCCTAAAAGGGGCCACATCATTAAAAACGCCGCAACAGGCCAGGTATTACTGCCGACAAGCTTTTGGTTCAATTTGTCAAGAAACACACTGCCAAAAGATTTGATTTCCCGTTGCTGATCCTGCTCCCATTCCCATATAAGTCTTCGAATGGTTTTGGCAGCCAGGATAATGCAGTTGAAGGGAAACAGGCAGAGCAGAAAATATTCTGCGCTGATAATCTGCAAAATCCACAAAATACACTGTATCACGCCGATGTACATAGCGGCCATTGCCAGAACCGTAACAAGCGGCGGCACGTTCCGGACGCAGATACAGGATAAGAACAGATATCCCAGCATGCCGATTACGGATAGAACAAAGACGGTGGGAATTCCTTCGGTCCAGACCGGCGTATGCACCTGGTTATTTATCAGGACTTCTTCCCAGTCCGCATTGTACTGAATCTCATACAGGATATGTGCCAAAAAGCTGTAAAGCGCGCCCAGCAAAACGGTTATATACTCAATGTGACGCGCTCTCCGAATCCAGCCCGGATCTTTCATGGGCAAGACCAGAAAAAGCAGGTTGAGCGTCGTTAAGATAAATGGGTATACAAAAAAGATTCCTCCCAGAACTGCTATAAAAAGAAACGAAAATAACTCCTCCGGCCGGTAAAATAAGTTCTCGGTGCAAAGAAAGAGGGCTCCTAAAAAGCCTAACGCCACAGACAGAAGGAAGGATATGGAAAGAAGATGTTTTTTAATTAATTCAAGATTCATTGCGGCTCCTTGGTTTAAGTTTTGTATGTTAAAAGTATCTTTTCCAAAGAATACCACCGCGTGTTGCATTTGTCAATATATTTTTATTGTTTTACAATAAATTATTATTGCGTTTTGTGTCCGATACGATTTTAGGAGCTATAGACGAATTTTTTTCAAAAAAGCTTCCAGGCCTTCCATGATGTCCTGATAGGTTTGTTCAAAATCGCCGGTATACCAGGGATCGGCAATGTCTCTGGGCGCATCGGTGAAGTCTAACAGGCGGCAGATTTTTTGCCGCGGGTCGTTTCCAAAAATGCGGCGCATATTACGGATGTTCCATTCGTCCATACCGATCAGGTAGTCGTATTGTCCATAGTCTGCCGGGGTGATCTGTCTGGCATATTTGCCGTCGGTACTGATTCCCAGGGAATTCAGTTTGCTGCGGGTTCCCCGGTGAACCGGGTTGCCGATTTCTTCGCTGCTGGTGGCCGCGGAGTCGATTTGGAAGCGGTCGGCGAGGCCGCGCTTTTGTACGATGTCTTTTAACAGGAACTCTGCCATGGGGGAACGGCAGATGTTGCCGGTGCAGATGAATAAGATTTTTATCATTTTTCCATAACTCCTTATATATTCTGTATTTCTTCTCAAATACTTGATTTTACAGTTTTTTGGGACTGTTCCTAAGTTCTGTGTTTCCAAAGTATTTTCGCAAATTGTTTCATACTTTCTCATTTACTTTATCACATACTTAGTACCCCTTCCGCTGCCTTCAATTTTCACAACGCCTTTTTTAGCCATCTCTTTCAGTAATTGTGTTGTCTTAGATTTACCAAACGGGGCGTAAGGAGCAATTTCGCTAATTGATTTCAGCATTGTTTTGCTTAAAATTTTATA
>ERZ779637.124-NODE-124-length-55459-cov-7.174554_pt1 | contig 55459 bp, 47 predicted proteins | sample MGYA00514196_ERZ779637 | MGnify/ENA primary metagenome ERZ779637 (study PRJEB29562, sample SAMEA4376700) | mouse gut metagenome | isolation source: Cecum | study: EMG produced TPA metagenomics assembly of the A DSS colitis mouse model was used to assess the...
CCTTCTTTTTTTTTTTTATATTTTTTTTTGGGGGGTGGGGGGGGGGGGTGGGATACGGGACGTTTACGAAATACCTTGCTTTTTTGCTGATTGCCGTAATTCTGCTTCGTGCCGCCCATGAACTGTCCGCAAAAAAGGGGGATGCAGTTTCCCGTGTGTTTGCCTTTGCCATGGCATGTTTTACACTGGCGGTGGGATGGGGCGGACACAGGGTGGATTTCCGTCTTGCCAATATGTTATACGAAGGTGTTGGTTTTGGAAACATGAAAACAAAGATACTGTATATCGGTATTTATACCGTTCTTTTGATTTGGCTGCAGGCGGCCTGTGAATGCTTCGGAAGAGGGGGAAATAAGGAAAAAAAGGAAGGCGTCCAAAGGGTATTTATGCCCTTTACGCTCTGTCTGCTGTTTGTGGGTGTGGGATTTGCTTCCGCAAGCCTGGAGGAATTGTATGCCGTTTTATTTATTCCGGTTGTTACCGCGTATCTGTTCCATAATGTGTTGGAACAGAGACTGGTGAAATATGCGGGGCTGCTGCTTTGCTTTCTCTTATGTTTTCTGTGTATGAACCAAAAACGATACCTGCCGTACAGTTGGCATGGCTGGCAGACTTCTTCCCTGGCGGAAGGCGTGCTGCCGGATACCGGGATTGACGGACTGGAGGGATATGTTCTGCCGGAGAAAGATGCAGGGACTTACAGGGAGATTGTTTCGTTAATGCTGCATAATTCCACGAAAGAAGATACGGTGTTCCAGTTCAGCAATATTCCGCTGTTCCAAGTCCTTGCGGAGCGGAAAAGCATATATGCCGCAGTGCCGTATTTCGATGTGTGCCCTGATGGGGTGGCGGAGGAGGCGGCAGCGCAGTTGAGGGAACATCCCCCGAAACTGGTGCTGTTCCACGAAATGGAGGAATGGCGGTGGGAACTGCATGAAAGGGTATTCCGTAACGGGAGATTGAGCGGACAGCGCAGGATTTTGGAATTTTACCAGGAATGTGTGGTACCCTCCTACCGGCTGCTTGGGAGGTTTGAAACGAATACGGGGGAATATATATGCCTTTGGAAGCGTACGGACGAAATGACCGGAATGGGGGAAGCAGGCAGGATACAAAAAAGCCAAGGAGCCGGCCGGAATGGGAAAACGGAAAGGTTTGAAAAGCGGACAGGGAGGAAACAGGATACATGAATCATCGGGAACGGATAAAAAAATATGAACTGGCAGTCTTTGATGTGGACGGGACCATGCTGGATACCACGGAAGGCGTGGTGGCTTCCGTGGAATACACCATTGGGACCATGGGGCTTGCACCGCTAAAGAGAGAGCAGTTGCTTACATTCATCGGACCGCCCATACAGGATTCTTTTGCAAGGATATACCGGCTGGAAGGGGAAGCATTGCAGGCGGCGGCGGACTGCTTCCGTAACCGCTATAAGGATTATGATTTATTCCGGGCGGCGCCTTATGAAGGAATGGAATCCGTGCTGGAGACACTTTCCGGCAGGGGCATCAAGGTAGCCGTGGCGACTTATAAACGGCAGGATTATGCGGAATCCATCGTAAGGCATTTTGGGCTTGACCGGTATGTGGGGGTCCTGTACGGGGCGGATTACGCAAACCGGCTGACCAAAGGGGACATCATCCGGAAGTGTATGGAAGATATGGGGGTATGCGGCAGCGCGGCGGTGATGATAGGGGATACCTGTCACGATGCCGGGGGAGCGGAGGAGGCTGGCATGGATTTTATCGGCGTTACTTACGGATTCGGGTTCCGGTCGCCGGAGGAAATATACCAAACGGGCGCAGTGGGGGCGGCGGACAGCCCGGCAGGACTGCTCCGGTATTTCTGACTTCTGTGGCAGCGGAAATAGGAAGCGGACGGCTCCGTTGTTTGGTTTTTAACTTGTGGAAAAGGTTTTGGAAAAATGAGAAAAGTATTTTTATGCCAGTTGCTGGTTTTGACGGTTAGTATCTTATGCGGGTATGCGGTTGTCCTGACGGTATCCCCCGGTTTGTATGAGAAGGGCTTTGGCGCCGTGACGGAAAACGGGGGGACGGCGGCGCTGTTTCTTGCGGCATTTGCTTTGTATTTTGCCGCTATCCATATTTGGCTGGGAAGACCGCAGGCGGGATATGCCAAAACTCCGAGGGAAAGTAATATTGAATTGTGCCGGGTGGTTTGTATGCTGGGCATTATTGCCCATCATTTGGTGGTTCACGGAGGAATATTGGGTGTGGAAACGATGACGCCAAATAAAACCCTGTCCTATTTGGCGCTGCCTTGGGGAAAAATCGGATTTGACTGTTTTGTGGCAGTATCCTGTTGGTTTTTGGCAGACCGTGAATTTCAGGCAGGGCGGTTTTGGAAGATATGGCTTACCGTGTTGTTTTATTCCGTTTTGTTTGCGGTGGTTTCTTTTTTGATGGGAACACCTATGACGGCGGGGAATTGGTTTAGTGTGTGTTTGCCCATTGCGGGAAATTCCCATGGGTTTGCCGCAAGCTATCTTGCCTTTTACCTGCTGCTGCCTTTTTTAAACCGGATGACGCGCGGTCTTACGAAAAAGCAGGCGCGGATGCTTTTGTGGCTGTTTTTGTATTTGGAAACCGGCACGCAGATTATCGGGTATTTTACAAACTATTATCAAAAGATGCCCAGTGAAATATTTGTTTTTATTGTCTGCTACCTGATTGCACTGAACCTGAAAAGGTGGCCGGTGGGTATAATGGGGAAGCCGAAGGCGTGTCTGTTTCTGTCTGCATCCGTATGGTTTGTGATAGGGACGGCAAATTATTGGTTCGCCCTGCATCCCGAAAATAAGGCGGTACGGTTTCTCGTGTCAACTATGGGGGATGAATCTTCCGTTTCAAACATCGTTGCCGGGTTTGCCTTATTTTTCTTTTTTGCCCATGTGAAGGTGAAGCCGCTTCCGGTCATCCGGCGCCTGGCGGCGGGGACGTTCGGTATTCTGCTGATCCATGACCATAATTTTTTCCGGTATCCGCTGTGGGAGAAAATCGTAAAGTGCCGGTTATGGTATGACAGGAAAGGGTTTGTAATCCTGGCGGCAGTGTTTGTGGTTTGGATATTCGTCAGTGCATTTGCCATAGATGCGGTCCGGAATACATTTTTTGAGAAATATGTCCTGAATTCCCGCATCTTCCGGAATGTGTGCGGCAGGCATGACGGGATTTTGGCCGGGGAGACGCGGGTGACGGAAGCGGACGGGGAGAAATCCCAAAGCCGGGACGGCAGATAAGGAAGCGGGGAAATGGAATGGAGAAAAAGTATGAAAAAAAGTATGGAAAAAGGATTGGCAGCATAAAGGATATTTTTTCGGGGGGGGGGTTAAACCGCCTGTTTATTGCCGCATTACTGTTTTCCGAAATCCTTTATTGGGTGATGGAAGCCCTCCTGCACGGGAAATGGATGGACAGTTATTTTGTGAACGATTACCATAATACGGGCATGGATTACTTTAATATGCTGGCATGTTTAAATACGGATAATCCGTACAGCGCGGATGCCAATTATCCTCCGATGTGTTTTTTGTTTTTAAAAATATTTTACTGTTTCCTGCCGGAATCCCTGACCGGAGGGGACGGATTTTACTACCGGGAATTGATGCAGGCGCAGATTTTGTATTTGATGTATGTGACAGCCACTGTTCTTTTAGTGTGGGAATTAGTGAAACATTTGTACCGGGGCTCAAAATGGGATAAGACATTGCTGGCGGCAGGCATTCTGTTTTCCGGTCCGTTTTTGTTTACGTTGGAGCGGGGGAACCTGATTCTTGCCAGTTTTGCGGGATTGTTTGTGTTTCTTGTGTTTTACGATGCGCCGGAAAAATGGAAGAGGTACTGCGCCTATTTGGCGCTGGCATTTGTCGCTTCCCTTAAAATATATCCTGCGGTATTCGGGATATTCATTCTGCATAAAAAGAGGTACCGGGAAGCCGTATGGGCAGCCGTGGCAGGGGCAGTAGTGTTTTTTGTTCCGTTTTTTGCCTTTGACGGGGTGGCATCCATGGGGTATCTGATTCACGGTATCCAGGCCTCGACGGATTACGCAGGAAATTTGGGCATGGCATATAATTTTTCCTATTCCAATTTGGTGAAGATATTGGGTGCGTTGTGTAAAATCACGGTGCAGGAACCGGTAGCGGGCAGGCTAGCGGTGCCCGTGGCGGTCTGCGGGGCGGTTTATGTTTTGGGAAAGGAAGAATGGAAGAAACTGTATGCGTTGGCATTGTTTTGTGTATGGCTGCCAAGTTTCAGTTATACTTATACGCTGCTTTTGTTTCTTTTTCCGGTGTTGTTTTGTTTAAAGGAAGGTGAGTGCCGTTTTGCATTTTTCCCTTACCTGTACCGGATGCTGTTTTTATTCCTTATGGTGCCGTTGTGCCTGCCGGGAATGGGATATTTGGATACGGGGATTAAGTTTCCGCTGACCATGCCCACATTGGTTGCCAATTTTGCTATTTGTATGATTACGGCACTGATTTTGACCGAGGGCGTTATGGAACAGGTGCAAAGGCATTACTGGTAAGCGTGGTTTTGGCGGCAGTAATCGACAGGATGACGGAGCGGAAAAAATAGCGGGAAGGCAAGGAAGAAAAATAAGGTAAAATATTATGGAAGGAACTATGGGTAAAGAAAGAAAAAAAGTAGAAGCCGAACATAGGATAGAAAATATGTTAAAACGTTGCCGGCAAAGGTTGTCTGTATGGAGGTACCTGCTGTTTACGGTCGTGGCTGCGGGAGTGCTGGCGGCGGTGCTGTCCGGCCGTACCATGCCGTTTGCGGAAGGGTGGTATACCTATTACGCACAATGCATCAACCGTGGGGAAGTCTTATATAAGGATTTTGATTATTTGTTTACGCCATTGTATATTTCCCTGATTTCCCTGCTGACGAGGATATTCGGTTATGAAATCATTGTTTTACGCATTATGGGCGTGGCGCTTTTTTGCCTGATTGCCGCCGTCGTATTTTTGGTTTTGCGTGAAATGTTCCGGGAAACGTGGGCATGTGCCGCTGCGGTAACCGCTGTGTTTTACTTACAATCCGAGGTGGCGCAGGTTTTTTATGATTATGTGCGGCTGATGGATTTGTTCGCATGGCTGACCGTTCTCTTTTTGGTCAGGGCGGTGAAGCGCAGGGAGGCGGAAAAAACGCGGAATTATTACCTGCCGTTATTCGCGGCAGGGGTATGTAACGCCTGCTTTTATTTGGTCAAACAGAATATGGGGCTGGTATTTGCCGCGTATGCCTTGGTTTTTGTGGTTTTTTTCCAGGTGGTTTCCCGTAAGCCGGCGCACCGCATCCTGAAAAGTACCGTGTTGTATTTGGATGGTTTGCTTGCCCCCATCTTGTTTACCTATGCCGTGATGCTTTGGCGGGGGAATTTTTTCCCGTACCTGGAACAGACGGGGACAGATGCCGTTGCGGCAAAGGGTGGGATTTATGCAATCCTGTTTGGCTGGATTGGAAATAATCTTCCGGCTTTTCGGGCGGGCATGGGTTATGCCGCCGTTGTCCTGTGTCTGTTGGGGGTATCCTGTTTTTTCAAAAGAAAAAGGATAAGAAAATATTACCTGAAAAAATCCGGGGGGGGGTGTAATGGAAGGGCAAAATGGTGGGACCGGTGCGGCATCCTGTTTTGTGTCTGCGTGACGGTGTATACCCTCATGGCCGCCTGCTTTGGAAAAGCGGCAGGGGTAACGGAAGGCTGCTCTTATTTAAGCCCTTACAGTGTTTTTCTTGTGGTGTTTCCGTTGTTTTGTATTGTTACGGGACATACGGTATGGCGTTTTCTGGGAAAAAAGGAAATCAGCGGGAAAGAACTTTCATATGTGGCGGTAACGGGCTCCTATTTTGCCGTTTCTTACGGTTGTGGAATGTCAGGAGGGCTGGTGGAAGGACAGGCATCCATCGGCGTTGCGTTTGCCGCCGCTCTGCTGCTTGACGGTTTCCGGTTCCGGTTTTCGGAAGGGCTGCGGGTATTTGTCCTGTTGGCATGTCTGGTTGTGACGGTGCAGTCGGCAGGGAAGAAAATGACGCATCCCTATTACTGGTGGGGGATGGAAGAACCGGATGTGTGGCAGTGCAGGGCACAATCCGAAGAACTTGCTCTGCTTAAGGGAATCCGGATGCCGGAGGAAACGCTCCGGGTTTATGAGACGGTATCTCATGTGGTGGAGGAATATACGGACAGTGAAGATCCGATTTACTGCTTTCCACAGATTCCCGTTTTTTACAGTATCTGCGGGAGGATCGATCCGGGGGTCAGGGCTAAGGTGCAGTGGTTTGACGTTTCGTCAGGAAGCTCCTTAGCGGAAGACAGGGAAGTGCTGTGGAACAATCCGCCGAAGGTGGTCATTCTTTACGAAACCGGGGAGGATGCTTATCTCGGACATGAAAGATTGTTCCGGGGCGGGGGAATTTCACCGACCCGCGAGATGAGGGATTTCCTGATGGATTATGTATGGACGCAGGGATATACCTTTTACGGGCGGCTGACATCCGCAGGCGGTAACGGTATCCTGCTGTATTATAAAACGGACGGGGATGATACGCGGCGGACGGTGTGGGAAGGAGAGGGAACCAGGGATTCCCCCTACCGGATAAGCAGTGCGGAGGATTTGCTGTGCTTAAAGCTGCGGGTGCAGGAAGGGAATGATTTTGCAGGCGCTCATTTCCGGCAGACGCAGGATTTGGATTTGGGCTGTTTGGGAGACTGGAGTCCCATCGGTGAAGTTGGCAGCGGGTTTTACTTCCGGGGGATTTATGACGGGTGTGGGCATACGGTAGGGGGAATGCGTTGTACGGGAGACGGGAATAACGGGCTGTTTGGTCAGTTGGGAGGTGTGGTCTGCAATCTTGGGATTGTGGACAGCAGGGTGTGCGGAATAGAAAGCGCGGGCGCCGTTTCTTACGATAACGGCAGCATTTTCCGGGTATTTGCGTTGCAAAGCGCCGTTTCGGCGGGAATTGTGGACCGCTTCGGGAATAAGGAGGTCACTTACTGTACGGAAGTGTGGCTGGAATCCGCAAATATTCTGTCCGAACTGAACGGAACCGTCGGAAACATCCGGCAATGTGTAGAACATTATATGGAAACCGGGGAGAGGTATGACAGTGATACCGGATTGGAATATGAACCGTGGATGCAGGAAGTGGATCTGCAGCCATGGGAATTCCGGGAGGGACAGTACTATCCGGTATTACGGAACGGTATGTGAGGATTTATGATGGAATGGAAACAGGAAAATACGGCTTTGTTTATACAGTTTGTAAAATTCGGAATGGTGGGGTTGAGCAATACCGTCATATCCTATGCCCTTTATGTGGGAGGGCTTTTGCTTTTGCGGCGTTTTGGCCTGTTTGGCGGAGCGGATTACCTGGCGGCACAGACAGTGGCATTTATATTGAGCGTCCTTTGGTCGTTTTACTGGAACAACCGGTTTGTGTTCCGTTTGGAAGAAGGGGGAAAGCGTTCCCTTTGGAAGGCATTGCTTAAGACTTATGTGTCTTATTCTTTTACGGGATTGTTTTTGAACGGTATTTTGCTTGTTTTATGGGTAAGGGTATTGCACATTTCGGAATTTGCCGCACCGCTTATTAATTTACTGTTCAGTGTGCCGCTTAATTTTCTGATGAATAAATTATGGGCGTTTAAAAGCGGGTGATTTCCGTGAAGCGGAAATGGGAAAAAGGGAAGATGGGATAGGAAAGAATAGGAAAGGGCAAAAGAAGGAGGCTGGAAAGATGAAAAGTACGGAAAGCAGGAAAACGGAAAAAAGAAAATACGGCACCTGTGCCGGTATCCTGATTTACCTCTATCTATCCCTGCCCACGCTCATTTTCCTTACCGGCTGGCTAAAGTGGTATTTTGCGCTGCCGTTTGCCGCGTTAACGGCTTTTGCCTGTGTCAGGGCATTTTCGGATTCCGTGCAGGAGCGGTGTTTCGTCCTTGGAGGCTGTAATGCGGGAACCTTTTTAAAGGCGGCGCTTCTTATTTCGCTTTGGGTTTACCTGTCAGGAATCGGGGGATGGTGTTACCAAAACAGCGACCATGAGGTTCGGAATGCGATATTCCGTGCGCTGGTGGAATATGACTGGCCGGTGGTATCCCATGGCGGGGACAGGGGGTTAGTTTATTATATCGGATTTTGGCTTCCGGCGGCATGTGTGGGGAAAGTATGCGGGCTGGAGGCGGGATATGCGGCACAGTTTATGTGGGCAGTGGCGGGTATTTTTATTGTATATTATCTGATTTGCATATACCGGGGAAAAGCGGATTTGCTGCCGCTTTTGTTTTTGGTGTTTTTCAGCGGGCTGGATTATGCCGGGACATGGATACTTGGGGAGGAAGGGACGGATTTAAGGCTTGCGTCACATTTGGAATGGTGGGCGGCGGACTTTCAGTTCACTTCCATGACGGCACAATTGTTTTGGGTTTTTAACCAGGCGGTTCCCGCATGGGTGGCGACGGCGGCTGTCCTGGTCCAGAAAAACGGTAAAAATATGCTGTTTTTGCTGGCGGTTACGATGCTTTCCGCCACCATTCCTTTTGTGGGGTTAATCCCCATTGTGCTTTACCTGTATGCCGGGCGTATCCGCGCGGATCGGAAAAACGCAAAAGAACTGCTGACATTCCAAAATGTGGTGGGTGTATTTGTGGTGGGCATCTGTATGTTCCTGTACCTGTCGGGAAATATCTCCGGCGGGATGATAGAAAAGGACAATGCACACCTTGTGCTGCAGGAGCCTGCGGCAGGGTGGCTGCGGTATTTTCTGTTTTATTTTTTGGAATTCGGGGTTTACCTTTATTTTTTGTACCGCTACCGGAAGTCGGATTCCCTGATATGGTTTGTGACGGTTCTTTTATTGGTATGTCCATTTATTAAAGTGGGGGAAGGACATGATTTCTGCATGAGGGCATCGGTACCGGCGCTGTTTGTGCTGATGCTGCGGTGTATGGAAACATGGGAGGGCGCCTGGACGGATGTATGTGCGGAAAGCGGCAGCAGGGAGTGTGCGGATAAGGTTACGGGTGTCCGCACGGCCGGAAAGAAATATTTGTTTGCGGCGTATTGTGCCGTACTGCTTCTCGGGGCGGTTACACCGTTTAATGAGATACACCGTTCGGTGCGGGAGACGTTTTGGCGGGTGACATACGGGCAGTCCGTCCGGTATCCGGAAATCCGTATCGAAGGGCAGTTGCTGCGGTACGGGAATTTTTCGGGGGACGTGCAGGGCAGTTTTTTTTACCGGTATTTGGCAGATGTCCATGGGGTTAACTAGCCCGGCATCATAGCGCTTCTTTTTACTCTACCCGGCACGGGAGGAATTTTTTGCGGGGCGGCGGCAGCGGGATTGCCTGTCCCGGATTTTTCGTACTTCGTTTCCGGCGGCGGTTTCTTAGCAGAATGCAGACACCCAAGGGGAAATGGGCGTGGATGCCCATTTCAGTCCGATGCGGCATGGATGCCGCTTGAGGACGTCCCGCGGTTTGTGACACACTTTTTCATTCTGCTTAGAAACCTCCAGCCGGAAAAAGTGCACGGAAAACCGGGACAGGCAATCCCGCTGCCGCCGTCCCGCAAAAAATCCCTCCCGTGCATCCCCTTCCTATAACTTGCTAAACGCCAGTAAAAGCAGCAAAATCCCCCCGATAACGGAAAAATTAAAATCGGATTTTGCCGCCAACAGTCTTCCAAGTCTGCATCCGCCGGATATGGCACACAGGCTGATTAAAAATGTCAGCAGTGCGGCCAGGGGGAGGGAATAGTCCCCGGACGCCGCACCGAATCCTGCGGCGGCGCTGTCTAAGGAGAGCGCCATGCCTAAGGAGAGCGCTTCGGCGGGAGAAAGGACTTCCACATCGGCGGTGTTGGCGGCTTCGGGCGCCGCGTAAACCGTCAGGATGAAGCGGAGGTTTTTGGTTTTCACATGGACTTCCCTGCCGTTAAACCGGTTTTCCCGGATTTTTTTACGGATGGAGCTGTCAAAGAGCTTGATACTCCCCAGTACGAAAAGGATGGAAAAGGAAAAAAATACGGTACATGCGGGGGGAATGTAAGCCTTGAGGAAATTGCCGGCGAGAAGGGAAGCCATTAAGAGCAGGTCGGAGAGTAATGCCACGATGACGGCGGATAAAGGGGGAATCTTTACCCGGTCCGCCCCGTAAGCAAAGCCGGCTGCCAGTGCATCCGCGGAAAGCGCTATAATCAACAGGATAAGCTGGGATACGGAGCCAAACAAATCGGTCACCTTCCTTTAGTAATTATCAGAGGTTTGCTTTATATTATGTAATTATGTTATAATTGTTTTCAGATAGGCATATGGGAAAGAGGAAAAACAATGAATAACAGACAATATAAAACAAAAGAATTGCTGGGGCGGTTCGCTCCTTATTTTAAACCTTACCGGAAAACGCTGGCGACGGATTTGTTTTGTGCGGCATTGACCACGGTCTGTGAGCTGGTGCTGCCGCTTATCATGCGGTATATCACTAACGAAGGGCTGTACCGGCTGGCGGAGCTTTCGGTAGGGACCATTGGCGGGCTTGGGTGCCTTTACCTGTTCCTGAGGCTGCTGGATACGGTGGCGAGCTATTATATGGCGGATATGGGGCATGTGATGGGTGCAAAGATTGAGACGGATATGAGGCGGGATGCCTACCGTCATTTGCAGCAGTTGTCCAACACGTATTATAACAATACGAAGGTCGGGCAGATTATGGGGCGCATTACCAACGACCTGTTTGACGTGACGGAATTTGCCCACCACTGCCCGGAGGAATTTTTCATTGCCGGAATCAAAATCGTGATTTCTTTTGTGATACTGGCGAGAATTAACGTGCTGCTGACGCTGCTTATTTTCCTGATCGTGCCGGTCATGATCGGGGTGTGCATGACGCTGAATTTCCGTATGCGCGGGGCGTTCAGTAAACAGAGGAACCAGATCGGGGAATTGAATGCGAGGATTGAGGACAGCCTGCTGGGGCAGAAGGTGGTAAAGGCATTTACCAATGAGGAAATGGAGAACCGGAAGTTCGAGCAGGACAACGGGAAGTTTTTGGACATTAAGAAAGAGACGTACCGGTATATGGCGGCGTTCCAGACCACGACGAAGGTATTTGACGGTATCATGTACCTCGCGGTGGTGGTCGCCGGGGGTATTTTCATGGTAAAGGGACTTGTGGCGCCGGGGGATTTGGTGGCTTATACCCTTTATGTCAGTACGATGATTGCCACGATACGCCGGATTATAGAATTTGCGGAGCAGTTCCAGCGGGGTATGACGGGTATTGAGCGGTTTTTACAGATTATGGATGCGGACATCGAAATCTTTGATGAGCCGGGGGCGGTGGAAATGCGGCATACGGAAGGAAATATCCGGTTTGAAGGGGTGAGTTTTGAATACCCCGACGACCATAACACCGTCTTCCGTAACCTGAACCTGGAAATAAAGCACGGAGAGAAGGTGGCGGTAGTTGGTCCGTCCGGCGGCGGAAAAACCACGCTGTGCAACCTGATTCCCAGGTTTTATGACGTGACGGAGGGCTGTATCCGTGTCGACGGGGAGGATGTCCGGCATTTTACGTTAAAAAGCCTGCGTAAGAACGTGGGAATCGTGCAGCAGGATGTATACCTGTTTTCGGGAACCATATACGAGAATATCCTTTACGGAAGACAGGACGCATCCAGGGAGGAAGTGGAGGAAGCGGCAAAGCGGGCGGGCGCCCATGAGTTTATCATGCATTTAAAGGACGGTTATGACACTTATGTGGGCGAACGCGGGGTGAAGCTGTCCGGCGGGCAGAAACAGCGGATCAGCATTGCCAGGGTATTTTTAAAGAATCCTCCCATTATTATACTGGATGAGGCGACTTCCGCTTTGGATAACGAAAGTGAATTTGCAGTGGCGAAGTCCCTGGCGCGGCTGTCCGAAGGCAGGACTACGCTGACCATAGCGCACAGGCTTTCCAGCATCCGCAATTCCGACCGGATTCTTGTGCTGACGGACCAGGGAATCGTGGAGGAAGGGAACCATGAACAGCTCCTTGGCAAAAAAGGCATTTATTACCAGTTCTATACCACGGCAAACGAGTTGAAATAGGGCGGAAAAAGGGGACGGGTGGAAAAAAGGGCGGTAACTTTACGTCTGTAAGTTATCGCGCACGGCTATGTTATACCTTGCTATTATGGGTTGGCTTTTGTATAATAATAATATCTATTCCGGCGCGCGGGGAAAAGATACTTTCAGAATAAGCCAAAAAAGCAAGGAGACAATACTATGTTTCAGAAGAAGATTTGCGTAATTGTGGGAGGCGCAAAAGGCAGGGGGCGGAAACTTGTGGAAAAATACGCAGGGGAGAAATACCGTATTGCTTTTATGGATATCGACAAAGAATCCGGCAACTCACTAAAAGAAAAGTTAGAAGGGGAATTCGGAAGAAAGGTTTTTTTCTTCAACGGAAATGTAAACAGTGAGGAGGACAGGGAATTATTTGCAGGCGCTGTGAAGGCACAGTACCGGAAAATTGACTGTCTGTATTACCGTTCAGACATTCGGGACAAAAGAGAAGACAACAGGACTGGAAGCAGAAATAACAGTACCGGAATGGGAATCGAGGATTTGTTGGGAGAAAGTTTAAAGAAAGGAAGCATTGTCAGGGACATTACATAATGGTTCAGGCATATCCGGTTCGTGATGTACGGTCAGCGAAATGGTGGAAAGTTCCTGAATAAAAGATACAAAAGAAAAAGTGGTTTTACACGACGGAAAGGAGTGTTGGTATGAAACTGACGTTTATTGGAGCCGCCCATGAAGTAACCGGAAGCTGCCATTATTTAGAAGCAGCGGGGAAAAATATCCTGGTTGACTGCGGCATGGAACAGGGATTACGTTCTTACGAAAGCGCGGAGCTGCCCATCGGGGAGGCTTTGGTGGACTATGTACTGCTGACCCATGCCCATGTGGACCATTCCGGTATGCTGCCTGCACTGTATGCCAAGGGATTCAGGGGACAGGTGCTTACGACGGTGGCGACAGCGGATTTGTGCAGTATCATGCTCCGTGACTGTGCGCATATCCAGATGCAGGAAGCAGAATGGAAGAACAGGAAAGCGCAGAGGCATTCGGGAATCGAACCCCATGATCCGCTGTATACCATGGAAGATGCGGACGGGGTGATTAAAAGGCTGGTTCCGTGCCATTATAACCAGATCATTGAATTGTGCGAAGGGGTCAGAATCCGTTTCACGGACGTGGGACACCTGCTTGGTTCCGCCAGCATAGAGGTGTGGATGAAGGAGGACGGAGAGGAGAAGAAAATTGTTTTTTCCGGGGATTTGGGAAATACCAACCAGCCTTTAATCAAAGACCCGATTTATACGGAGGAAGCCGACTATGTGGTAATGGAATCCACCTATGGGGACCGGATTCATTCCGCCGAGCGGCCGGATTACGTGGGCGAACTTGCAAAGATTCTGCAGGAAACCTTTGATGCGGGAGGAAATGTGGTCATTCCCTCCTTTGCGGTAGGCAGGACGCAGGAAATGCTTTATTTCCTGCGCCAAATCAAAGCGGAGGACCGGATTAAAGGGCATCCGGATTTCCCGGTTTACGTGGACAGCCCGCTGGCGGTGGAAGCCACGGAGATTTTCCAGCGTAACGTGGAGGAATGCTTTGATGAGGATGCCATGGAGTTAATCCGTCAGGGGATTAACCCCATCCGTTTTCCCGGATTGAAACTGACCATTACCGGCGACGAATCGCGGGAAATTAACTTTGACATGACGCCGAAAGTCATCATATCCGCTTCCGGTATGTGTGAAGCAGGACGTATCCGCCATCATTTGAAACACAATCTGTGGAGACCGGAATGTACGGTGCTGTTTGTGGGCTATCAGGCGCAGGGGACGCTGGGAAGGGCTTTGGTGGAAGGCATGGACGAAGTGAAGCTGTTTGGCGAAACCATTGAGGTGCGTGCGGACATCCGTTCTTTGGCGGGTATCAGCGGCCATGCGGATAAGGACGGTCTGCTGGCATGGGTGGAAGGATTCAGACAGAAGCCGGAAAAAGTCTTTGTGGTACACGGGGAAAGCACGGTCTGCGAATCGTTTGCGGCATGTTTGGAGAACGAGCACAAAATTCCTGCGTTTGCGCCTTACAGCGGGACCCGGTTTGACCTCGTCACCGGGGAAGCGGAGTACGTGGCTGCGCCGATGCCGCTGCAAAAGAAGAAAGGGCGTGTGGCTGCCGATGTATTCTCCCGTCTTGTGGCGGCAGGGCAGAGGCTGCTTGCGGTTATCCGCAAAAACGAAGGCGTGGCGAACAAGGAACTGGCGCGTTTTGCCGACCAGGTAAACTCGCTGTGTGACAAATGGGACAGATAAAGCGGAAAAGAAATATGGAGAAAGAAAAAAGGAGATAAGCGGATGAGTCAGGCGGACGATATATTTATTGCCATGTGCAGGGATATCCTGGAGAACGGGACGAGTACGGAGGGAGAGAAAGTGCGGCCCCGCTGGGCGGACGGAACTCCCGCTTATACCATAAAGAAATTCGGCGTGGTGAACCGTTACGATTTGTCCAAAGAATTTCCCATCCTTACCCTGCGCCGGACGGCATTAAAAAGTGCAACGGACGAAATACTTTGGATTTGGCAGAAGAAATCCAACAACATCAACGACCTGCACAGCCATATCTGGGATGCGTGGGCAGATGCGGACGGGAGCATCGGGAAAGCGTACGGTTATCAGATGGGCGTAAAGCACCGGTACAAAGAAGGGATGATGGACCAGGTGGACAGGGTAATTTATGACCTGAAAAACAATCCCTTCAGCCGCCGCATCATGACAAACCTGTACGTGCACGGGGATTTGCATGAGATGAACCTGTATCCCTGTGCGTACAGTATGACGTTTAACGTAACACAGGGCAGGGAAGACGGAGGGTTTACGCTAAATGCCGTTTTAAACCAGCGTTCCCAGGACGTGCTCGCCGCAAACAACTGGAATGTGGTGCAGTATGCGGTGTTAGTGCATATGCTGGCACAGGTATGCGGCATGAAGGCAGGGGAGCTGGTCCATGTGATTGCGGATGCCCATATTTATGACAGGCACATTCCGCTGGTGGAGGAACTGATTGCGCGGACACCTTACGATGCGCCAAAATTCTGGCTGAATCCTGAAATCCATGATTTTTATGCGTTTACCCGCAATGATGTGAAAGTGGAAGGATATGTGGCAGGAGAGCAGATAGAAATCCCTGTTGCCATTTAAGACAGACAACCAAAGGGGCAGCAGGTTTTGCACCGGTTGGAATAACAGAAAGGATGAAGGAATGAATATTATTGTTGCGGTTGACAGCCAATGGGCCATTGGGAACGGGGGCGACCTGTTAATTCGGATTCCCAATGACCACAAAATGTTCCGGCAGGAAACCATGGGAAAGGTAGTGGTGCTTGGGCGGAAGACGTTAGACACGTTTCCCCAGGGGCTTCCGTTGAAGAACCGGACGAACGTAATCCTGTCTTCCAATCCGGACTATCAGGTAAAGGACGGAATTGTGGCACACAGTTTGGAGGAACTGTTTAAGGAGCTTGAGAAGTATAAAAGTGAAGATGTTTATGTGATAGGCGGTGACAGCGTATACAGGCAGATGCTGCCTTATTGTGATGTGGCGCATGTGACGAAGATTGACCACAGGTATCAGGCGGATGCTTATTTCCCCAACCTGGATGAGCTGCCGGAGTGGGAGGTTACGGCGGATAGCGAGGAACAGACTTATTTTGACGTGGCGTACCGGTTTGTAAGATACGAAAGGCGCAGATAGGAACCGGGAAGCGGAGTACAAAAAGGGAGAGACTATGGGTAGAGAAGATTACAGTAAGGCATTTAAATTAGGAAAGAAGGATTACCAGGCGCGGATGCTGCGCGGGGAGAAGCCGACGCTTCAGGTTTTGGATGATATTATGCCGGAAAAGGGGGCGTACCATGAAATTCCCCTGGGGCTTGTGCAGATTCCGGCGGACCAGATTGTGGGAACGAAGACGGTTGGGAGGAGCAGTTCCTTTTCGGGGAATTTCATGCCCATACTAAGGGAGGATTCGGAGTTTGCCTCAAAATGGTCGAATCTGAGTACCAGCCATGTAGAGGAAGGAATCCGTGATCCCATTAAGGTTTATGAATACATGAATAAGTTTTATGTGGAGGAGGGGAATAAGCGGGTCAGCGTCATGAAATTTTTCGGGGTGGTTTCCATACCCGGCAATGTGATACGCATTGTGCCGAGGCGCAGCGAGGATAAGGAAAATAAGATTTATTACGAATTTATGGATTTTTACCAGTACGCGCCGATTAATTACATATGGTTTTCCCAGGAAGGCAGTTTTGCCAAATTGCAGGAAGCGGTAGGGAAGGCGCCAAAGGAAGCGTGGACGGACGACGAGCTTTTGAAGTTCAGCGCGCTCTATACCCGTTTTACCGCCGAGTATAAGGCAAAGGGGGGAAGTAAACTGAAAATCACCCCCGGCGACGCATTTTTGTCTTTTATTACGCTTTACGGATACGACGTGATTGACGGGAAGACTACCAATGAGTTAAAGGAGCTGATGGCAAAGAGCTGGGAAGAATTTGCGCTTTTGCAGGAAGAACAGGAAATCGACCTGAAAATGAAGCCCAACCAGGAAAAGAAGCCGTTGCTCAGTATCCTGCACCAAATGGGAATGCCTAAGCTGAAGATTGCGTTTATTTACGAGAAGACACCGGGGACTTCCGCATGGACATATGCCCATGAGCTGGGCAGGCTCTATTTGGAACAGACCTTCCCGGAGGAAGTGGGGACGGTTTTTTATGAGAACGGGACAAAGGACAATATCGATTCCCTGATTGAAGACGCCATAAATTCCGGCTGCAACCTGATTTTTACCACTACCCCTTCTTTTGTGCAGGGGAGCGTGAAAGCGGCTATTGCCAATAAGGATATCCGTATCATGAACTGTTCGCTGAACACGTCCCACCGGTATATCCGTACCTATTATTCCAGGATGCATGAGGCGAAATTCCTGATGGGCGCCATAGCGGGCGCGATGGCGGAGAATAACCGGCTGACTTACATTGCGGATTACCCCATTTACGGCTCTATCGCGAATATCAATGCATTTGCGCTGGGGGCGAAGATGATTAATCCCAGGGCGGAAGTTTATTTGGAATGGTCCACGATGAAGGATGTGGATATCGACGAGAGGATCAGGGAGACGGGGGCGTCCTGTATTTCCGGGATGGATATGGTGATTCCGGAGGAGGCTTCCCGCTTTTTCGGCATTTACCATTTTGACGGGGGGCGTCCGAGAAACCTGGCCATGCCGTTATACCATTGGGGAAAATTCTACGAACAGCTTTTGCGCACGATTATGGACGGGACGTGGAAATACGACGACGATCCGTCTTCCACGAAGGCAATCAATTACTGGTGGGGACTGTCTGAGGGGGTTATTGAGGTCATTTGCTCCCAGTACCTGCCAATCGGGACGAAACGTTTGGTGGAATTGTTAAGGGCAACCATCAGTTCCGAGTTATTTAATCCGTTTTCCGGTATCCTGTATTCCCAAAACGGAGTGGTTTCCGAGGACCCGGATTTCCATATGCAGCCGGAGGAAATCATGACTATGGACTGGCTGGCGGACAATGTTATCGGCTCCATTCCGAAAACGGAGGAATTAAAGGAAAATGCGGAACCTGTGATGAAGCAGCAGGGAGTAATGACAAAGGAAGGTTAGTATACAATGAGGATACTGGCGATTGCGGATGAAGAATCGAAATCCCTGTGGGACTTTTTTGACAAGAGCAAGCTGGAAGGGGTGGACCTGATTATTTCCTGCGGCGACTTAGATCCGCGTTACCTGTCATTTTTGGTAACACTTTCCAACGTGCCGGTGCTGTACGTGCACGGGAACCATGACGGGAAATATGAGCGGGTTCCCCCGGAAGGGTGTATCTGTATCGAGGACCAGATTTATATCCATGAGGGAGTCCGTATCCTGGGGCTTGGCGGGTCCATGCGTTATAAGCCGGGTCCCCACCAGTACACCGAACGTCAGATGGTACAGAGGGTGGCGAAACTGTGGTTCCAATTGTTTAAAAAACGGGGGTTTGATATATTGGTGGCGCATTCGCCTGCCTACCAGTTAAACGACGGGCGGGACCTTCCCCATCAGGGATTTCAGGTATTCCGTACGCTGATGGAGAAGTATAAGCCGAAATTTTTCCTTCACGGGCATGTGCATATGGCGTACGGGAGGCAGCATAAGCGGTATGATAAGTACCAGGATACCCATGTCATAAATGCGTTTGAGAAGTGCGTGTTTGAATTTGAAAGCGATTGTCCGCAGGAGGGACTGCGCTAAACGTAACAGTTCAGGCTGAAATGTTATGTTGGGAGCGGACGCGTGGGAGGGATTTTTTGGCGGGACGGCGGCAGCGGGATTACCTGTCCCGGTTTTCCGTGCACTTTTTCCGGCTGGGAGTTTCTAAGCAGAATGGCGTAAGTTTTCACAGGCTGCGGGACGCCCTCAAGCGGCATCCCTGCCGCATCGGGCTAAACCGTGCATCCTTGCACGGTTTCCCTTATGTACTTACATTCTGCCAGGAAACTCCCGCCGAAAACGAAGCACGGAAAATCCGGGACAGGTAATCCCGCTGCCGCCGCACCGCCAAAAAATCTCTCCCGTGTCAAAGAGAGTGCGTTGGAATATTACCAAAAGGATTCCAAGGATAAAAAAATCGGTGAGTTTTTTACCCCGCGCCATTTAATTGAGATGATGGTCGCCTTGGTGAAACCGGAGATTAAGTTCCGGAAAGACGATAAGGGAAAATATATTACGGATAAAAACGGAAACCGTGAAATCGAGTATGTGGAGAAAATTTATGATGAAGCCGTTGCGTGATTGATACAAGGATTTCTGTCCGTTTTCGTTAAGGCGTTTACAAAAGCAAGGAGATTACCGCCTTTCTCACACCGAGGGGTGTGCAGAGGGCTTATTTTTTTGCCTGCCAGGGGCGGGAACCTCTCTCATCCTACGGCGATGGGTGTGTAGACTGTGTTGGCTTGCATACGCACATAACGAAAAGCCTTGTCCCGTAACGATTTGTAAGGGGGATCGTTACGAGGGTGTGCAATAACGATAAATGATATGAAATAACAACAAATCACAGGAAACCTATTAAAAAACGTGTTTAAATCTGCTATAATACAAGATGGATTATTTTAAGAGTTCGGCTGGAGGTGCAGAGATGGCAGATGTCGCAAATGATAATTGAATAAATATAGATGAAGCCGCAGAATATCTCGGCGTTAAACCAGGAACCATTCGAGATTGGATTAGAAAAGACAAAGGCGTTCCTGCGCATAAAGTAGGCAAGCTATGGAAATTCAAGCGTTCAGAATTGGATGCTTGGATACAAAGCGGAAAAAGCGCCGAAAACTAATAACACACGGAAGGTAAACATAGTATGAGCAAAACGGTAAAATGCCTAAGCCTGTTTGCAGGTATAGGTGGTTTCGAGGTTGGAATGTCCCCTTGCGGTTTTAGGTTTACGAACACATTAGAGTGGGACGAGAATTGTTGCATTACATTGAATGCAAATAAAGAATTGACAGGGGCTTTGGAAGATGAAATTAAGCCCATTGATATTATGAAAATGGAGCCTGCAGATTTTTCAAACGAGCAGGTGGATTATATTGTTGGCGGTCCCCCGTGCCAGAGCTTTTCTGCTGCAGGAAGACGAGCAGGAGGTGTTGCTGGAACGAGTGATACTCGTGGTACTCTCTTTTGGTATTACTGTCAATATGTAAAACATTTTCAACCAAAGGCGTTTGTCTTTGAGAATGTCAGAGGTATTCTTTCCTCCAAAAAAGGGGAAGATTTCAAAATAATCTGCGCTTCATTTGAAGAAGTCGGATATCGACTATATTGGAGAATTTTGAATGCTGCGGACTTTGGTGTTCCTCAGCAACGTGAGAGGGTGTTTTTGGTAGGTATAAGAAATGACTTAGATGTTGAGTTTAAGTTCCCTCGTCCTACGCACGGTCCTGATTCTCCTAACAAGACTCCGTATGTGACTGTAAGGGAGTCCATCGCTGACATTATCGATGAGAACGAGGTCGTTCCTCCATATGGAGGTAAATATGGGGATTTACTCCCCGATATTCCAGTAGGTGAAAACTACAGATTTTATACAGAAGAAATGGGGCATCCAAATCCTCTGTTTGCTTGGCGGTCAAAGTTCTCGAACTTTTTATATAAGGTCGATCCAGACGAAATTTGCAAAACAATCATCGCCTATCAGGGAAGATATGATGGTCCCTTCCATTGGCATAATAGAAAGTGTACTGTTGAAGAACTAAAAAGGATGCAGGGCTTCCCTGCGGAATACAATATTCCACAGAAATATGCGGAAGGTGTCAAACAAGTCGGGAATTCGGTTTGTCCTCCCGTTGCCAGGCAAATCGGAATGGCCTTGCGTTACCAGGTTGAGGGGCTTAGCGAATATGAGGTTCCTTTGTTGGAGCCTGACGAAGTATTGAGCTTCGACAAGATGAAAGGAAAACGCGCGAAGAAGACTCATGAAAAAAAGGTTACAAAAGTTGTAAATGATGCTCAGATGAGTATTTTCGACTATATGCAAGAAAAGCCGGAATATGTTGACGAAAAGAAACATCGTAAATTTAATGGACATAAAATTGTGTGGAAATTTGTCAATGGCGAACTTTTTGTGAGTATCGACAAATCGAAAGATGCACCAGTGGCTACTATCGACCTAAACTTCTTTGGCGGAGTTACAACAAACTTGAAAAGGATAAAAGTGGATGCTTATCGTTCTGATGTGCAGGGTGAGGATTTAACTCTTATGTGGAACGAAATACACAGGGCGATTAGTGAATATACGACTTATGACTCGCTCATGCCCTTGTATGGACATTTTACAGAGCCATATCCTAAGTTTGTTATTAAGTTTTCATTTGATAGTTCGTGCGAAGCTATTCAGTTTCAAAAAGTTGCTTTGGATGAAAAATACCGTACAAAGATTCTGGCATTTTCAAAGTTTCCAATTGATGTTGGAGATTATGAAGAATATTTTGCAAGGATGCGCTCGATTGGATTCGATGTACGAACGAATCAAACAAACAGAACGGTTCCGTTAGAGCATTTTAGAATTTGCTATCCGTTCACTTTACCGAGTGATTGGAAAGATAAAACGGAATGGGAATGACGCTTTTGGAGGTAAAGTATGGATTCTAATCAGATAAGAAAAGAACTGGATGAGTTGATAGTGGAAACCGTGTCGTATGATCAGGATGCATTGCCAAAGCGTCTGTTGTCATACTTGTCCATGTGGAAGTGGGGAAAGTATGGCTGGGTCTCTCCTGCAAGTTTGATGTATACAGCAGCATGGCGAAAGTATTATTACCCAGATATTGACTGTTGCAAAATATGGGCATCGGATGAGAATAACAAGCCGATTCCAGGAGGGTACAGTATTCGTTCCGAGGATGAGAGCATTAGTATACCTCTTTTAGCAAAGCACGATCTTTGCGAGGGTTTCTGCTCTCCCAATTCGGGAATGCAAGGTAGCCGTGCCATTGAAAAGATGCGTACACTCAAGCGCTTAGACACTGATTTTGATTCCGCACAGAGGACACTTTTTGACCTTAAGCTATTTGCAAATATTATGAATGAAATCAATGATTTGCAAAGTCCAAAGTTATTGGAGTTGTTAAAGTATTTCATATGCACGGCGAAAGAAATCAAAGCGCATAGAGATGCGGTAAATCTTACCCTTAATCAAGAAAGTGCGGCATCGTTTGGTGTGTTGGATTTTTTGGCAGAGGTTCACGATCCCGAATTGACGAAGTGTGTTGTTGCGGCTTGTATGCAGGTCATTTTTGATAAACATGGCATATCTATTTCGGGAGTCGATGATTACAAAACTGCCGCTGATGCGAGGGCAGGAAAGCCTGGGGATTTGACAGTTGAAAAAGGCGGAAATCCGATACTGGCAATAGAGGTCAAAGATAAGACACAAAAAATTGACTGGAATAATATTGAAAGAGCCAAGAGGATAATCACAGCACATCCTGATTTGAAGGGTTTTGTCTTCGTTCTTGAGAGTAGGGATGCCGCCACAAACCATTTGATTAATGAGATGGTTACATCTTCCCAATTAGCTACAGGCGAAGGAAAGATAATATCAATCATGTCGCTATTCTCTTTGTATCAGTTGGTTTTACCAATTGAATCAGAGAATGCAATTATTAACATTACAAGTAAGTTCATTACAATGGCTCCGGCAATTAAGCCGGAAACGAAGGAGAAATGGTTAGAAAAAATCGTTAATCAACCGCAGTAACGATAGGAGGTCGCAGGATGAAGCGTATTTGCTTGGGAACAATGATTACGCTTTTATATCAGAGCCGTATGCGCAGTGCTGATAAAATCAAAACTGTATGCGGCGGGATTTTTGCGGCCTTCGGTCTTGATATTGATAATTTCAACAAGGAACTGCCGAGCCATCTGAAGAGCGGACATGATCCGGCTCCTGGGAATCTGATTGACGCCGCGAGAAATCTGTCCATAGAGGATATTGATAGAGGTTTCGAGGAGTATGTCCTTCCGCTGATCCACGGGTCAACGAACAGGTGGTATTTGGATGAAGATACCTTTAAACATTTTCAGGTTCCGATTCCTGCCATCCGGGAGCAGGAAGGAATCTTGGAGCGAATCGGGAAACATGTTGAAAAAATGGAAAATGCAAAGCGCGAAATCAAAAGACAGGAAGACGAAATTATGTCCATTATTGATGGAATTGTAGGCGGGGATAGATAAATATAGGAAATTTTTGGACAAATTTAATAATTTCTTCCTTGTAAATTCTTCTTTTTCCGGCATATAATAAAACGAATTGTTCCGGGCAGGTATGTTCCGGGCGTGCGGGGCGGGGATATGGATTCCCTTAATTTTTCAGGCATAAGGGAAGAAAAACAAAGACAGAAAAGATAAGGATGGAAGAAGTTACATGGAGAAAAACAGCGGAACCGTACAGGAATTAAAGAACAGGGAACAGATTGAAATGTTTTTGAGCGGAAAGGACAGTATTGAGAAGTTCATGCGCATGATGATGCAGTACGAATGCGCCATGTTGGAAATCAAGACAAAGCTGGACGTGCTGAATAAGGAACTGTCGCTGCAGAAAAGCCGGAATCCTTTTGAAACGATAAAATGCAGGATTAAATCGCCGGAAAGCATTTTGGGGAAAATGAAGAAAAACAATATTCCGCTGACGATTGCGGACATGGAAAAGAACCTCAATGACATTGCCGGAATACGGGTTATCTGTTCGTTCCCGGACGATATTTACATGCTGGCGGACTGTCTGCTGGCGCAGGATGACATTACGCTGGTGGCAAAAAAGGACTATATCAGGAAGCCGAAGCCAAACGGATACCGAAGCCTGCATTTGATTGTGGAGGTACCCATATTCCTGACGGATGAGAAGAAACCCATGCGGGTGGAGGTACAGTTCCGTACCATTGCCATGGATTTTTGGGCGAGCCTTGAGCACAAAATGAAATACAAAAAGCATATTGAAAAAGCGGAAAGTATATCCAACGAGCTGTTTTACTGCGCGGAGCTGATTGCCCAACTGGACGGCAGGATGCAGCAAATCAGGGAGAAAATTGAAAAGGGTTCCGGAGCATAAATTATTTTCGGCACGGATGCGTTGTTTCAGAAATGGCTTGTAATTCCCCTCAGGTATTTGTATAATATTGTATCATAAGGAAAAGTGTGTAAATACGATTAAGAATCTAATACCATACGGAAAAAAGGTCTCCGCCGGGAGCAGAAAGAGGGGCTGCATGAGGATACCGGATAAAATCACAAAGAAAACGGTTTTAAAAATTATATGGATTGTTTATGCGTTGGTGAGCATGGTGGTATGGGTGCCCCAGATTGATAAGATGTTTATAAAGGATTATGCATCGGATACGGCGTATCTTTCTTTGGACGACGGATGGGACATTACGGTTGGCAGTGAGGTATACCGGGATGTATCCCTGGGGGATTTCCGGTTCGGACCGGTAAGGAAGGGGGACAGGATTACCATGCAAAAGACGCTTCCAGGGCATTTTGGGCTTATGGAAGGCGTCCTGCGTTTCCATATCCGGCAGTCGGCAGTGCGGATGTACATCGATGGGGAACTGGTTTACGAATACGGCTATGACCGGATGGCGCAGAACAAAACCGTTGGCAGCGGTTTCCAGTTTATTAATTTTCCGAACGGATACCAAGGGAAGACACTTGAAATCTCACTGTTTTTGTCCGAAGACCTTGCGTTTGCCAAATTGGATTCCATGCGGATTTATGAGTGGGAAGATGCTTACCGGATGCTTCTGACGGAAAACAGGATTCCTTTATTTTTTGGCTGCTTTTTGGCGGTTTTTGGTTTGGTCATCAATATCATTACCGTGTTTGCCCTGGCAGTGTCCCTGAAATATATCAGGGCGTTCTGCATTTCCCTGTTTTCCTTTCTGATGGGACTGTGGACCCTGTGTTATTACAATGTCATTCTGATTTTTTCCATGCCCCTTTATGCGGTTTCCCTGCTGGAATACCTGACGCTTTACTTGGCGCCGGTGCCGTTGATTATTTATATGCGGGAAGACGTTAAGCGGTTGGAACAGAAGACCGTGACGGTGTTTTACCGTATCCTGGCTGTGGTACATACGCTGGCTACGGCTTGGATGATAGGGCTTCATGCGCTGGATATCGTCCATTGCGCGGCAACGTTAAAATATATGCAGGTATTGATTGTCCTGAATCTCGTTTTTTTTATTTTCGTGGAAGTGAAAAACCTGAAACAGAAACAAAGTGTGGATCGCCTGTTTTTGGTCGGTATGTTGGTGATTGCGGCATGCATTGCCTATGATTTGGTAAGTTACTGCTGCAACCGCTATTTGGGGACTGATTTGTTCCCGTTCCGGGGCATGACTGCCATGGGCGTGGTAATTTTCATTTTTATATTGATTGCGGTGTTCTATATGAACCTGACGCAGAAAATGATGCAGGAAAAGGAGCGGGATTTCCTCATCAAAAGGGCGTATACTGATGAACTGACAAAGATATACAACCGCCGCTACTGCATCGAATACATGGAACGGATTAAGGAATCGGAAAAGCTGGCATATACGGTGATTTGTTTTGACCTGAATAATTTGAAAACCGTCAACGATACTTACGGGCATTCCAAGGGGGATATCCTGATTAAAAGTGCGGCGGAAGTCATTGCACAGTCTTTTCAGGAGAAGGGTATTGTGGCAAGGATGGGCGGCGATGAGTTTATCGCCATATTGGAGACGGCGGAGGAAAAGGAAGTCGACAGGCTTGTGGAACGGTTTGAGGAGAACATAAAGAAAATGAACCGGGAAAAAGAAGGACTGGACATGTCCATCGCCTACGGTTACGCATCCTGTGATGCCGGGAAATACCAGATTGAGAAGGTATACCAAATGGCAGACGACCGTATGTATGAGAACAAAAAGCGGATGAAAAGCGGTGGGCGGTAAGCCGTGGCGGAGCACCTGTGGTTTATGGGGGTCGGGAAGGAGTTTGACAGCGATATTAGGGAGCCGTTGTCCTGCGGGGATTTTTACTGGCCTTCGGACGGGGAGCAGCCGGACCGGATGGATATTTGTTCTGCACCTTATCCTGCGGCGGCGTATTATTATAACCGGGGTGCGGAATGCGGGTTTCCCACGGGGGTCTGTTATAAACAGGATGCCTGTGCATTCGGCTGCGGTATTGTGGAAGCATACCGGAAAAAGACAGGGAAATATTGGCGGATATCGGGAAATGGCCGGAAGTAAACGGGGCAGCGGGATGTGACGAAGAAAAGGATAGGAAAACGGCACTCCGTGCGGAGTGCAGATTTGTCAGGATACAGCGTACCGAAATATCAGAAAATAAAAAAGAAACAGGAAAGGAAACGGGACGGAATGAAGATTGGGAATGATGTGAAGGAAAAAGCAGAGGTTTTATTGAGGGAGCTTACGCTGGAGGAGAAGATAGGGATGATTCACGGAGACGGGTTGTTCCGTACGAAGCCGGTGGAGCGGCTGGGGATTCCGGCTTTGTATATGTCGGACGGACCTATGGGGGTACGTGCGGAGTTTGAGAATGCCGCCTGGATTCCGGCAGGGAATACGGAGGATTATGTGTCTTATCTGCCCAGCAATTCGGCAATCGCTTCCACATGGAACAGGGAGCTTGCCTATGCCTGCGGGAGTGTTTTAGGGGAAGAAGCGAGGGGACGCGGAAAAGATGTCATCCTGGCTCCGGGCATTAATATTAAGAGAAGCCCGTTAAACGGGAGGAATTTTGAGTATATGAGCGAAGACCCTTACCTGACGGCGGAACAGTGTGTGCCGCTCATCCAGGGTATCCAGGAGCATGACGTGGCGGCGTGCGTGAAGCATTTTGCGGTGAACAGCCAGGAGACGCAGCGGCTTTGGGTGGATACGGAAGTGGATGAGAGGGCACTTAGGGAGATTTACCTGCCTGCTTTTGAGGCGGCAGTAAACCGGGGCGGGTCCTATTCCATAATGGGCGCTTATAACCGGTTAAGGGGGGAACATTGCTGTGAGAGCCGGTTTTTGCTGGACGGGGTCCTTAGGAAAGAATGGGGATACGAAGGCACGGTGATTTCCGACTGGGGGGCGGTGCACCATACGAAAGAGGCAGCGCATAGCGGTTTGGATTTGGAGATGTCCGTGACCAGCGATTTTGACGAATACTGTATGGCACAGCCCTTGAAAAAAGCGGTGGAAAACGGGGAAGTGGATGAAGACGCAGTGGATGAAAAGGTAAGGCATATTTTGTGGCTGATGCTGTCCCTGCATATGTTTGACGTGGATGTGGAGCGGAAAACTGCCGTGGGTACGGAGAGGAAACGCGGCAGTTACAATACGCCTGCCCACAGGGAGGTAACGCTTCAGGCGGCACGGGAATCCGTGGTGCTGTTGAAAAATGAGGAAGGACGTCTTCCTTTGGAAAAAGGAGCATTGAAAAAGCTGCTGGTTATCGGGTGCAATGCGGATAAAATCCATTCCAACGGGGGCGGAAGTGCGGAAATAAAGGCATTGTATGAGATTTCCCCGTTAATGGGGCTTAAGACCCATTTGGGCGGGAACTGTGAAGTGAAGTATGTGGAAGGGTATTACAGGGAGGAAAAGCAGGAAGACGGGACGAACTGGCAGGAAGACAGCTTAAAGGACGGAGGCGGAACCGGACGTCAGGAAGAACAGGCGGATGCGGAAACGGCACGGAAGCGGAAGGAACTGCTGGAAGAAGCGGTAAGGTATGCCGGGGAGTATGAGCAGGTTATTTTCGTGGGCGGGCTGGACCATGAATATGACGTGGAAGGGCGTGACCGGGCGGATATGAAACTGCCTTACGGGCAGGATGCGGTCATTGAAGCGGTGCTGGAAGCTAATCCCAATACCGTTGTGGTCATGGTGGCAGGTTCCCCCGTGGAGATGGGACGCTGGGAGAAAAAGGCGAAAGCAGTGGTATGGAGCTGGTATGCGGGAATGGAGGGCGGCAATGCCCTTGCGGAAGTGCTGCTCGGGGAAGTGAACCCTTCCGGTAAGCTGCCGGAGAGCTTTCCTTACAGTCATATGGACTGCAGCGCCCATTGTGTCGGTGAGTTTGGGGAAGAAAAACTGCTGCATTACCGGGAAGGGATTTATGTGGGATACCGTTATTATGAAAAACAGGACGTGCCGGTACAGTACTGCTTTGGGCATGGGCTGTCCTATACGGAATTTGCTTACCATGATTTGACCATTGAAAAGCAGGAGGATGCGGCGGAGTTTTACGTAAACGTAAGCTGCATCGTGAAAAATACGGGAAACCGTGTCGGGAAGGAAATCGTGCAGCTTTATGTCAGCGATAAAACCGGAAAGACGGAGAAACCGTTGAAGGAATTAAAAGGCTATGGGAAAGTGGAACTGGCGCCAGGGGAAAGTAAGCGGGTGAATATCCGGCTTTCCAAAAAGGATTTTGCTTATTATGACGAAACGGCAGGGGATTTTGCGGTGGATGCCGGGGAATACGGGATTCTGGTCGGTGCTTCCTCGCAGGATGTGCGGCTTAGGGGAAGTGTGCAGATTGGGGGGGAAGACAGGAAGAAAAACGGTTGTACAAATCCCTGCTTTTTACTATAATGGTGGTATGGGATAAAGAAAACGGTTTGTTTGGCGGCTGGAAACGGGGGTATTTATGAAAGAAAGCGGTAATGGCGGTATGGGGCGGCTGGATTATAAGAGGACATTTCTGATTGGACTGGCATTCCTTTCCATTTCGGGATTTTGGCAGATGTATGACAGCATCATTCCCCTGATTCTGCAGAACACGTTTCATTTGGGGGAAACCGTAACGGGCGTATTGATGGCGATGGATAATGTGCTGGCGATTTTCCTGCTGCCGTTATTCGGTGCGTTGTCCGACAGGGCGGATACGAAGATTGGGAAGCGGATGCCTTTTATTTTATGCGGTACGGCGTTGGCAGTTTTGTTTCTGATGCTTTTAAATGTGGCGGACAGGCAGCAGAATCTGGTCCTGTTTCTAATTGTACTGTTTTTGCTGCTGCTTTCCATGGGGCTGTACCGTTCACCGGCAGTGGCGCTGATGCCGGACCTGACGCCGAACCGTTTAAGGAGCAAGGCGAATGCGGTCATTAACCTGATGGGCGCCGTGGGCGGCGTTTATGCGCTGCTTATGATAAAACTGCTGGTGGGGGCGGGGGAACGCCCAAATTACCTTCCGTTGTTTGCCAGCGTGGGCGGCCTGATGGCGGCAGCGGTGTTCGTGCTGTTTGCTACCGTCCGGGAGAAACAGGCGGCACAGGTGGCGGAGGAAGAACAGGGCAGAGAGGATGCCAAAAAGGATGCCGTTGGGCAGGCGTCCGGTGGTTCTACCGTACTGTCCGCACCGGTGAAGCGGAGCATGGCATTCCTGCTTGCATCCATTCTTTTGTGGTTTACGGCTTATAATGCGGTGACTACCGCTTTTTCCCGTTATACAAGGGTGGTATGGCATATGGAGGGCGGGAGCTTTGCGGACTGCCTGATGGTGGCGACTGTGGCGGCTATTATCAGCTATATTCCCATCGGGAATATAGCCAGCAGAATCGGAAGGAAGAAAACCATACTGGCAGGTATCGTGCTGATGAGTGTCTGCTATTTCGCGGCTATTTTCGTGGGGGCATACCATCCGGTCATTAATCTTGCATTTGCGGCAATCGGCGTCGGCTGGGCGGCCATTAACGTCAATTCCTATCCGATGATTGTGGAAATGAGCAAAGGCAGTGATATCGGAAAGTTTACGGGTACCTATTATACGTTTTCCATGGCAGCGCAGATTATAACGCCCGTGCTGTCCGGTTTCCTTTTGGAAAATGTGTCTTACCGGACGCTGTTTCCCTATGCCTTTTTGTTTTCCGTGCTGGCATTCCTTACCATGACGCAGGTGCGCCACGGTGATTCCAAGCCGGAAAAGAAAAAGGACATGCTGGACAACTTCGACGTAGAGGACTAAAATACAGGAAGAAGATAAAAAGAAGGTTTTCCATCCAAAGGGGTGGGACGGAAAATACGGAATGACGGGAAGGAAAGGGAAGGAACGGAAATGACGGTAATACTGGTAATAGCGGCGGTAACGGTGGCGCTGTACCTGCTGGCAATTATGCCGAGGATGGCGCACAGGCCGGACAGGCAGCCTTTTTTGGGTGTATATTATGCCCACAGGGGACTGCATGACAACGGTGGGGATGCGCCGGAAAATTCCATGCGGGCATTTAAGAAGGCGGTGGAAGCGGGATACGGGATTGAGCTGGATGTGCAGCTTTCCAAGGACCGGGTGCCGGTGGTATTCCATGATTTTACTTTGGAGCGGGTATGCGGGGTAAAAGGGAAGGTATATGACTATACCTATGAGGAATTGCAGAAATTCCGCCTGTACCGTTCGGAGGAAAGAATCCCCCGTTTTGAGGACTTTTTGGAAATGGTGGGCGGCAGGGTGCCGCTGATAGTGGAATATAAGGTGGAGTGGACGGACGTGTCGGTCTGCCCGCTGGCGGACGGGATACTGCGGGATTACCGTGGGACTTACTGCATTGAATCCTTTAATCCGCTTGCCCTGCTTTGGTACCGCAGGCACCGGGACGGGGTAATGCGGGGGCAGCTCTCGGATGCGTTTTTGCAGGAGGAAGGGCTGAAAGGGCTGCTTTATTTTGTATTGGAACATATGCTGTTGAATTTTGCGACCAAACCGGATTTTATTGCATATAATCATAAGTATTACTGGACGCTGTCAAGGCAGATCTGCAAAAAGCTCTACCGGTGTCTGGCGGTGGCATGGACGGTAAAGAGCCAAAAGGAGCTGGAAGCGAGGCGGAAGGATTTCGATTTGTTTATTTTTGACAGCTTTATTCCGGCAGGTACCGCAGCGGGCGGACGCGGGAGGAAAAGCATGAGGAGCGTGGGGAAATGAAAAACGGGATTTTTTACCTGACGGCGCTGATGGTATGTGCGTTGGAAATGACGGCATGTACGGACGGGAAAAAAGACGGGGAAGGCGTGCGGCAGGAAGGAAGCGGTCAGGAATTGTCGGAGACGGTCCGGGCAGAAGAACCACAGGAGGCGGAAGACGGGCAGGAAGGAACCGTGCAGACGCAGGAAGAAACCGTGCCGGAGACGGATTCCGTGCAGACGCAGGAGGAAACCGCACCGGAGACGGATTCCGTGCAGACGCAGGAAGAAACCGTGCCGGAAGCGGAGGTCATACGGACGGACAGCGGATTAGAGGTTCGCTTTGACGAAGCGGAACAGAACTATGAGGCGGAAGACGGTACGGTGTTGCTCACGGTGCAGACCCGTTTCCCGGTGGTGACGATTCCGGGGCGTGAGCAGGCGGCGGAAGCCATTAACCGGTATGTGAGAAGCGGGCAGGCATTCCAAAGCGAAAGCCCGACGGGGCCGCCCGTGGAGGAAACGCTTTCATGGGCGGAGGAAGATTACAAAACGCGCGGAAAAGACATGTGGCCGGCAGCCTACCTGCTGTATGAAATGTACTGGCCGGGGCGGTTGGATGAGAATGTGGTCAGCTTTGGCCTGGAATCCTATTCCTATATGGGCGGCGCACATCCCAATATGGTGGTGCATGGATTTGTTTTCGATACACAGACCGGGGAAAAACTTTCTTTTGCCGATGTGGTCGAAGACGTGGATGCGGCTTCGGAGACGGTAGTCCGTTTCCTTTTGGAAGAAACGGCAAAATTGGATGAAAGTATGGAAACCGGCAGTATCTTTTTTGACGGATATGAAGAAACCCTGCAAAGTTACCCGAAGGAAGACAAATGGTATTTGGGGGAAGACGGGTTTCATATTTTCATCGATACTTATGAGATAGCCCCTTATGTGGCGGGAAACTTTGATTTTGTGATTCCTTACGGGGAAGCGGATTTTTTAAGGGTAAAATTCAAAAAGGAAGGTATGGATGATTGATTTTGGGCGGATTGGGGAGTACAGTGAAAATAACCGGATTGAGGCGAAACGGGCGTTAGGGGGTCTTCCAAGGAGCATTTGGGAGACGTATTCGGCGTTTGCCAATTCGTTCGGGGGCATCCTGCTTTTGGGCGTGGAGGAGCTTGCGGACAAAACGTTCCGGACGGTAAACCTTCCGGCGCCGGAAAAACTGGTTGCGGAATTTTGGGAGATTATCGGGGATAAAAGCAGGGTCAGTGAAAATATCCTGTCCAAGTGGGACGTGGAAATCCATAACATCGGCGGCGACCGTATGATCAGCATTACGGTGCCGAGGGCGGACCGGCGCAGGAGACCGGTGTACATCGGGAATAACCCTTACCTGGGTACATACCGGCGGGACGGGGAAGGGGACTACCACTGTACGAGGTAGGAAGTGCGCTTGATGGTGCGTGACAGGCAGGAGCGCACTCTGGATGAAAAAGTGCTTCGGTTTACGGACGAGTCTCTATGCGGTGAGACACTGCGCCGCTACCGGGCGTACCTTCAGGATCTGCGCGCCGGGGACGGCTATGGGACGGAGACGGATGGCGGACTGTTATGCCGAATCGGCGCCGGAAAGCGGGACGGGGACGGGCAGGTGCATCCTACGGCGGCGGGGCTGTTGATGTTCGGCTTTGAGGATGAAATCGTGAAGCAGTATCCCTATTTCTATTTGGACTATCAGGAGAGGGACACGGACGGGCAGATTCGGGAACGGATTGTGTCTAATTCGGGGAAATGGAGCGGAAACCTGTTTGATTTTTATCTGAAAATTTCGGGGAAAATCGTCCGCGGGCTGCCCCATGACATCCACCGCCCGGTGAGGGAAGCGGTGGCAAACTGTATGGTAAACGGCGATTACATGGGTTCCGGCGGGCTGGTCATGATAAAAAAGCAGGATGAAATCTGTATTACGAATCCGGGCAGCTTCCGCATTGATATCCAGGAGGCGGTTAACGGGGGCAGATCCGACCCGCGCAACGTAGGGATTGCAAGACTGTTCCACCTGGTCCGGGTGGGTACCCGCACCGGAAACGGCGTGCCGGATTTATATAAGGTATGGAGCGGGAAAGGCTGGAAGATTCCGGAGATACAGGAACGGTTAAAACCGGACCGGATTACGTTCAAGCTGCCTTTGGCGGCGGGAGAAAAAAGCAGGGATTCCCTGTTTGGCAGGCAGGAGTATCGGGAAGCCATCCTGGACTATGTGACGTGGGCAATCTATGTGGCGGAAAAGGATGTGGCGGACATCCTTGGAACCGGCAGGCAGGAAGCGGCGGAATTGCTGCAGCGGATGCTGGAGGACGGTATACTGGTCCGCGCACGGGACCGGGAAGGATACCGGTTGAAGATTTAGTATGTGCAGAAGGTCTCAACTAGGGATTATGCGTTTGCGGGAGTACCGTGGCGCTTAACGGGACGGCATTGTGCGGCAGGGAGGTATGGGTGTGAAAATTTTAGTGATAGGCGGAAGTTATTTTTTCGGCAGGGTTTTTGTCATGCAGGCGGCGAAAGAGCACGAAATCACGGTGGCAAACCGGGGGACGTATTCCATGGCGGAATTCGGCGTAAGGCAGATGATTTGTGACAGGCGGGATGTATCCGTATGGCAGGCGTGCAGGGAGGATTATGACGTAATCGTGGATTTCTGCGCTTATGAAAAGGGGGATGTAGCGAAAGTGCTGCAAAACCTGTCAGGGAATGCCGGACAGTATATTTTTGTCAGCACCGTGGATGTTTACCGGCGAGGAACCGGAATGGTAAAAGACGAAACAGCCCCTTTGGAGCAGAGGGTGCTTTCCGGGGATGCCGGAGCCTATATTGCCGGGAAAGTGGCTTTGGAGCAGGAGGCGGCGGAAGAATGTGCGAAAAGGGGTATGGCATGTACGGTTTTGCGTCCTGCCATTTTATACGGTCCCTTTAACTATGCGCCAAGGGAAGCGGCGTACATCCAAAGGATGGTGCAGGATTGCGTACTGCCGCATATTATGGGCGCTGCGGGCAGGTTCCAGTTTGCGTATATCGGGGATGCGGCAAAAGCCGTAAGCAGATGTCTTGGCAACGAGAAAACGTATGGACAGGCATACAACCTCTGCGGGGATGAAATACTCACCTATGACCTGTTTGCGGATGAATTAAAAAGGGCGGCGGACAGAAACGGAATAACGGATGGAGAAACGGAAATACGGGAAATAGCGGTTCCTTGGGAACATGCCATGGCACAGGGAATCCCGCTTCCGTTTCCGGTTACGGAAGAAGAAACGGAACTATGCTCCAATGAAAAAAGCAAGAGGGACCTTGGCATGGAATATACGCTTCTTACGGAAGGCATGGCAAAAACCTACCGTGCGTTCCGGGGAGTGTACCGTGCGTGACGGTTTCCTGTCTTAGTCACAGGGGCGCCTGTCGGCGCCCCGTCCTGCTTACCACAACCCAAGGAGATGCTGCATGATAAGGCTGACGCCCGTAATGCCAACCCAGCAGCAAAGTCCCATCAGGATTGGCTTCCCTCCGGTTTTGACCAATTTTACGATGTCCGTATTTAACCCGATGGCAGCCATCGCCATAATGATGAAAAATTTGCTCAATTCCTTAAATGGCGAGAAAACCGAAGCCGGTACCCCGGCGGCAACCGCAACGGTGGTAATGACCGAAGCCGCCACGAAATAAAGGATGAAAAAGGGGAAAATCTTTTTCAGGCTTACTTTGTTGCTTTGCGTGGACTGTTTTTCCCTCTTGGTACGGAAGAAGGCGAGGACAAGGGTAATGGGAATGATGGCGAGCGTCCTTGTCAGTTTGACGGTTACCGCTTTGTCCAAAGTGGCGCTGCCGAGCCCGTACAGGCTGTCCCAGGTAGAGGCTGCCGCCGTAACGGAGGAGGTATCGTTGACTGCGGTTCCGGCGAAAATGCCGAAAGCGTCTCCCGAAATTTGGGAAAAGCCAACCAATGCGCCAAAGTGGGGAAAAACCACAGCCGCCAGTACATTGAAGAAGAAAATGACGGAAATTGCCTGTGCCACTTCTTCGTCGTCCGCATCGATGACCGGTGCGGTGGCGGCGATGGCGGATCCTCCGCAGATGGAAGAACCGACGCCCACCAAAGTGGATATTTTCGCCGGGATTTTCATGGCTTTATACAAAAGGTAGGCGATGACAAGTGAGACGGAAATCGTGGCGATTATGATGGGCAGGGACTGTCTGCCCGTTTCCAGGATAACCGAAAGGTTTAACCCGAAGCCGAGCAGGATTACCGCATACTGCAGGATTTTCTTGGAAGTAAAGGTAACGCCCGGCTTCAGGCTTTCCGTCACCGGCATAAACTGGGCGAGTATCATGCCGGCGATAATGGCGATGACAGGTCCCCCGATTATGGGGAAGACTTTCCCCAGCAGCATGGAGGGGACGGAAAGGATGAGGCATAGCAGGATGCCTTTGCAGTTTTCTTTCATGTTTTTCATGTGGATACCTCTTTCTTTGGGCGTTTATTCTGTTTGCATATCACATTCCATGTTTACTTCTAGGGTGTCATGTTTTTCGTGATATTATGATGGAAAATATTTTTGATTATACGGCATCAGGCCGGTTGTTGACAAGAGGTATTGCCTTTTTTTGCAAGTTACGGATACCGTTTGTTACGGTTCAATGGCATATTTGGCGGAAAGTGTCAGTAATCCCCAAAGCGCCGGGAAGCAAAACAGTCGTCTACATTCCGTTTCATATAATTTTGCTGGTATTTTATAATCATACAGGAAAGCAGCAGCAGGAAATGATTAGAGCCGTAGTCCGGGTCATGGTGCAGGACGGACGTTATTTTATTCAGACGGTTCAATACGGTGTTCCGGTGCATGTAGAGCAATTTGGAAGTCTGGTTGATATTTCCTTCACAGGAAAGATAAGTGTATAAAACGTCCAAAAGGTTGGTGTTATTTTCCAAGTCGTAGTAATATAACAGGGTGGTATCCGGGTGTGTCAGGTAAATCAGGTTTTCCGTTTTATGGAGATCCATAAAATTTTGTGCGCATAAGTGGATAATATAGTAGGCGTTATATTGCTGGTAGGTATAGATTCTTTTTTCGTAAGGAGGAATAGATAATCCTTTCCCTAAATCTATTGATGCGGCGGCGGTAAAATAAAGCGTGCGGAGCAGCTCCGGAAAGCGGCTGGCGTAACTGATTCCTGCGTAGAGATGGAAGCGTGCCAGCAGCTCCGAAAAGCCGTCATAAGAAATATTCAGACGGTCGGAAGTATAGTTTTTTTGGGAAAACAGGATAATCCATTCGTTTCCGGAAAGAAACAGGTTCGTTTCCGGAAAGAAGTTTTGCAGGGCCTGTTGGATTTCAAGTGCACAGGCATTGTCCCGTATGGGATGCGTACGGCGGATGACAATGCAGGCGAGGTAAGTGTGCATGGGAAACGGAAAGTCCTTCATCCGTTCTTCCACCTGCTTTGGGGAAGTAAAATGAAGTGAAAGGATGTCCGTCCAAAAGTCCTGGAACATCTGCGCGGTGGATCGTGTCATGGATTTTCCGGGGAGAAAGTCCGTCAGATACCGCAATAAGACCGGTACGGGGGCATTCAAAAGAAACAGGTTAACCGGTTTTTCCGTACGCGGAAGTTTTATCTGCGTGGTATTTTCACGGCAGATAAGATAGGTGCATCCGTCATACAGCATACCGTTCTGGTAAACTTCTTCCCAGTCGGAATAGGAACCGGCAAAAACCGTACCCTGGACGGGGGCGGCGGGAAGCGGTATAAAAAAGCGGAGACCGTCTTCTGGTGTACAATATGGAACTGGATTTTGGTAATCCAGGATCAGATGATTTAATTTTTTGGACAATTCTTCGGTAGTCACGGTTTATTTTCTCCCAGTTATGCAGTGTGTCTGTAAAAAACGAAAACATACCTAAAATTATATCAAACCATACGATAAAAAAAAGGGTATTTTCAAATTATGTGCAGATATCACAAAAAATGTGCACCATGCACAAAAATACAGATGCGCCATGTAAAAAGATTGAAAAGGAAAAAACAGCCTGATACAATCGGCTTTATAAAATGCTGCAGAAAGGGAAAAGGCGTTTATGCATATACAGGCGGGGGAATCAAAAAAATACAGTAAAGGGAAGAATAGGATATGGAAAGTACGGAAATAAAAAAGGGAAAGACAACCGAAAAAGAAATACAGATATGCCATCACGGCAGGGAAGTTTATGGGATTGCCACCATGCCGGCAGGGAGCGGGAGGGTTCCCATGGTAATATTTAGTCATGGATATAACGGAACATTGGATAATTTTAAACGGTATGTGGATTTTCTCGCGAAATTGGGAATCGGTACCGTCCGCTATGATTTTTGCGGTGGAGCGGTATGCTCCAAAAGCAGCATGGCGACTACGGATATGACGGTTTTGACGGAAAAACAGGACTTGGAGGCCGTGTTTGATACCGTGGCAGGCTGGGAACGGACGGATTCGGACAGGCTTTTTCTGTTTGGGGAAAGCCAGGGGGGTTTGGTCAGCGCTTTGGCAGCGGATGGGCTGGAGGAGCGGTTGCGGGGGCTGGCTTTGTTGTATCCGGCATTGTGCATAGAGGAGCATTGGATGGAACGGTTCCAAAAGGAGGAAGATATTCCGGAGAAAGTGGATTTCATGGGGATGTTACTGGGAAGAAAATTTTTTACTTCATTGCGGGGGTTGGATACTTTTTCCCATATCGGCCGTTTCAGGGGACCTGTGCTCATTATGCATGGAGATAAGGACGAGATGGTGCCATTGTCATACAGCGAACGGGCGGCAGAATTATACCCTGACGCAAGTCTTAAGGTTTTTCCGCAAGAAGGTCATGGATTTACGGAGAAAGCGGAAAAACAGGTGATGGAAATGTTGTGGGAAATGCTTGCCGGATGTATCATGCCGGTCGGAAACGGATCGGAGGTTGGAAAATGAAGATGAAAAATATGAAACTTGCGCTTAAGATCAGCAGTATTGTAATTTTAATTTTGACGTTGGGACTTATGGGATTATGGCAGGCGGTCAACATAAAAGTTTCTTCGTTAATGAAAGCGCAGATTTTGACAGAAATGGAAGAAGCGGTGAAAACGCGCTGTGAAATCGTGGAGCAGTATGTACAGTCTGCAGAGGCATACGTGATAGGGTATGCACAGGCGCTGGAATTGAAAGAGGCGCTTTTAAGGCCGGAAGATTCCGGCGCGGTAGCAGATGCGCAGCATTTTACCGAAAATTATGCGCTGGTAAATAAAAATTTGGAAAATGTATATTTGGCGGATTACGGAACCACGGTATTGGCATCTTATGTCACGGCGCCCATTGGCAGGACGCTTCGCGAAGGGGAAGGGCTGCGTCAGTTAAGGGATGAGGTGTTTGATTCCCATGAAATATGGAATGTCGGAATCATGGAGTCTCTTTCCACGGGACGACAGGTGGTTTCGCTGTATTATCCCATATTTGAAGGGGAAGAACCGCTGGGATATGTGGGAGGAGCCATATATTCGGAAGATTTGCGGGATACATTAAATCATCTGTCGGAGACGGACGGGGACAGCCAGGCGGAATACATGCTGCTGGATGCTGCGGCGGGCACTTATATTTTCTGTGCCGCGGAAGACCGGATAGGTACAGACATCGGGGAAGACCGGATACGGGAGGTTATGGAGCTGGCAAAGGCAGGGGACGGTTTTTATGAATACCGGCAGGACGGCAGGGAGATGATGGCAGTCTACCGGTATATGCCGGAGAGGGATTGGGTGTTTGCCGCATTGGTGGACGGCGAGACGGCGTATGCTCCTATCCGGAAGCTGACGGTGGTTTTGCTTGGAATCTGTCTTGCGATTCTTTTGGGCATTTCCTTGTGTGTGTGGGGAGCCGGAAAGCTGATTGCGGGGGATATCGTAAAGGTATCACGAATTATTAAGGAAATAGGAACCCTGGATTTGACTTTGAAAGATAAACTGGATGGTTATGTTTCCCGGCGGGATGAGGTCGGGATGATGGCGAAAGCCACATTATATTTGGCGGATGCGGTGAGCGGCGCAGTTCGGCTGATTAAGGAAAAAAATGCGGAAGTCATGGAGACTTCAGGTACGCTCCGTTCCGGGGTAAATGTGGCGGGGGATGCCGTGGAAAATGTGGAAAAAGCGGTCAGTGAGATTGCGGGAAGCGCGACCAAACAGGCGGGGGATACACAGCAGGCAACGCAGTGTGTATTGCACATAGGTGAGATTATTGAAAAGACCATGGACGAGACGGAACGTTTAAATGCAAATACAGGCAGCCTCCGGCAGACCAGCGACGAAATGCGCAGTACGGTACAGGCATTGTCCGGGGCAAACAGAGATACGGAGAAAGCGATGGAGGAAATCGGTGCAAGGATTCTGTCCACAAATGAATTTGCGGGGACAATTAAGGCGTTTTCCCAGTTAATTGCCGAAATCGCGGAACGTACTAACCTGCTTTCGTTAAATGCTTCCATTGAGGCTGCGCGTGCGGGAGAGCAGGGACGCGGGTTCGCCGTTGTGGCAGGTGAAATACAGAAATTGGCGGAACAGTCCAACCATTCCGCAAAACAGATAGACCATATGATTAGTACGCTGCTTTCGGAATCCGGCAGAGCAGTGGATACGATGACCGGGGTAAAAGGCGTGCTTTCGGAACAGAGCAGGCAGCTTTCCCATACGGAGGAGCTTTTTATGAAAATATACCGGGAATTTGAGGTTGTGAACCAAAGTGTTGCGTCCATTTATGATTCCGTCAGGAGCATGGACAGGGAACGGCTTGCCGTAGTGGAAATCGTACAGAACCTGTCATGCATTGCAGAGGAAAATGCAGCCGGCACACAGGAGACGCTGGCATCCACGGAGTTGGTGAAGGGGATGGTAAAGGATATTATGGATGTATCGGAGCGGTTGTTTGCCGCTTACGGCGAAATGGAAAAAAGTGTCGGCGGATTTTTGGTTTGACCGGGTATCTGTGCGGCGGAACGGAGTGTAAGGAATGAAAAACAGAAAAAAATGGCGCAGACAGTTCATAAACAGGCAAAATCTGCCGATATATAAGCAAATGCCATGGGAAAAATGAAGTGTCCGGTATGCAAAAGGGCGTTTCCCATGGACTGTGGCAGGAGGGAAAACGGATTTTCCCTGAAAACTAATAATGACATCAATTCAAGGAGGACAGGGTTATGGGAACGGTGACGATTAATTTGGCAGGAATGACGGGGAATCCGGGGGTCGGGTTTGCCGTGACGGGAAGCGGGGAAAAAGGAAAAGGCGAAGGCGGGCAGGTGAAAAACGGTTCGGTGTTTGCCGGAAATATAAATAATATGTCCAATGACCGTATCGAACGGAAACGGGAAATGGCAAGGAGGCAGGCATCCAAGGCGCTCATGGACCAGTTCGGGACGGACTGCGTATCCACGGACAAGATGGACGAACTGAGTATCAGGAATGAGGAAATTAACAGGGAAGTTTCCGCGTTGACGGACCAAAGGAAGATGTTTGCCAGGGAGCAGGAGGCGTTAAAAGAGACTTACGGAATCGGCGAGAACAGTGAGGAGCAGAAACAGCTCGAATTGATCCGGAAAGGAAACAAAGCATTTAAATCCGGAGACTGGAGCAGTCTCAGCAAGGAAGAACTGGAACAGATTGCCGGCATGGATACGTCCCAGCTTACGGAATACCAAAAGCGCGCGTTGGAATACGATGACCTGCTCGGACAGTTTGACAGGGAAATTGCGGCTTTGGAAGACGAAAAGCGGATGAACGGCTATACAACCCGTTCCCTGAAATCCGGGCTGTTAAAGACCAGCTACAAAGGCATCATGCAGGCATACCGGACGGCAGATGCCATTAACGAGGCGGCTTCCAAGGAAATCATTGGTATGGCGTGGGAAGACGCGAAGAAACATGTGGAAGAAGAATTCCAGGAAATGGTGGAAGCTGCGAAGGAGAAAGCGGAAGAAAAGAAAGAGGAAGAAGAAAAACTGGAAGAAGCGAAAGCGGAGAAGGAAGAACAGAAGGAGCTTACCGAAGACATACAGGATGCCTCAGCGGACCAGGAGAAACTGCAGGGGGAACTGAAAAAAATAATGGAGGGTGCCGAACTGCTGGAAGAAGACATGAAGGGGATTGTTGTGGATAATCTGCTGTAAGGTATCCCGAAATTGCAATTGGAATCGGAATCGGAAAAACGTAAGAATATTTCGGATAAAAAGGATTTTGGCAAAAGCTATGGAAAGCGCTGGTATCGAAGGAAAGTTGGAGGTATCGGCGCTTTTTGCCCCATTTCACGCGGAAAACTGTTTTGCGGAAGTTTGTCCGGTAAGATGCAGAAAGGAGGATTTGTATGGATATTGGGGATTTCGGCAGGGATATGTCTTATTACAGGGAGATGTTGGAAGAAAGCAGGAAGAAGGATTTAGACGGCATACGCCAGGGGGAGGCTGGAAAAGACAAGGACGGACAGGACGAATGGGATAAGAAAATGAAAAAATGGGATGAGGAGCTGAAGCGGATTCGGGAGGAAAACCGCCGGGAACAGAAAAGACTGCAGGAGGAGCGTCTGCGCCGGAAACGGATTCGTAAGAAACTGATGGAAAAACTGGCGTTAAAGAAGTATTTGGCAAGGAAGGACGAAATCCGTCAGATGAATGAGCGGATTGCCATTGAGCGCGCGGTGGGCGAAGACGTTTATATCGAAAAACCTCCGTTGAGCAAAAGTTTAAGCGCGGCGGAGATTGCGGCAATCTGTTCGGAATGTTGACGGTTGCCGGACGGAACCGGGAACAGGAGTAAAAAAAGCAGGAAAGGAACAAAGAAAATGACACCGGATATTGGATGGAACCGTAAGGAATCGGCAGAATACCCGCAAAGCGGATTGGGCAATAACAATGCGGACGGGAAAAGGGCGGAAGCAAGGCCCGTAAATGAACAGGTACTGGAATGGTATTACCATATGAGGGAGGAAGGCAGGACCGGGGAGACAAAGGAAGAATATGAGGCAAGGATTTATGCAAAGGTACAGGCGGGAAAAGAACTTACCGTGGAGGAACTGCGGTTCCTTGCAAGAACCAATCCCGTCCTGTACCAAAAGGCAGTGCGGATGATGAATATGCGCAAAAGACTGGAAAACCAGTTAAAGACCTGCAAGTCCAAGGAGGAGGCGCAGGAAGTATTTGCAAGGGCGGTGTCCGGTATCAGCGACAAGGACCCGGATAAGGATATGCTGGTGGCGGCGCTGCGGGATGTATACGACGGCTTTATGAAAAGCGACGCTTACAGGAAACTGCCGGAAAAAGAGGAAGACGGCAGGGAATCCGTTTACCGCAATGTGGATTTTGAGGTGGACGAAAACGGCTATCAGGTTGTTTTTGCGCAGGAAAATGCGCCAAAAACCTTTGTCGCAAACGGGTGAAAAAAAGGGCGGATGTCTAACAGTGACAAAGTGCAGTGAAAAATGTGAAAATCCATGGACAAAATGCATAAAAAAAGGTATACTATAAAAGTGAAGGCAAAAAAATACCTTGGATTGTGAGAGGAACAGGCTATGGATTATAATATAGTTTCTTATGAAAAAAGGATGAAGGAAAACATAAAAAACTATGCAATAAGGAATTTATATGCCATGGATGTGCTGACGGAGTATCTGAAGGCTGTGGCGCAGGAGTATGGGATGGAGATACTCCTTACTGACCGTCACGGGGAGAAAGCAGTTGTGGCAGGTAATTTTGAAGGTTTTGAGCCGGATGTGGTGGCGGAACCGGGGAAAAAGTTACGGATTGCAGACCGCACGGTAGGGCATTTGTATGTGCGGTACGATAGGGTGCCGGGAGAAAAGCGGGAAGCGGCAGAACGGATGCTGGGATTTGTGATGGATATTTTAGGGGCGTGGGGAACGGAATCGTACCTGCACAGGGAATCCGCTTCTTATATTGACGAACTGGAAATAAGGCTGGAAAACGGAAATCATCAGAAACTGTTCAGTGAAAAAGAGGATATCCTGACGGGCGTTTACAACAAGAACTATCTGGAAAGCAGACTGGAGAAGCTGGATGCCTCGGAGGTAGTTCCCGTTGCGGTCCTCAACGTGAATATCAACGACTGGAAGTTTGTGTATGATAATTTTGGCGTGGAAAAGAGCGATCATCTGATACAGGTAGTCGCCGCCATATTGAAGAAGGAAGCAAAGAGGGAGTACATAATCGGGAGAATTGACGGCGATGTTTTTGCGGTCCTGGTTCCCATGGCGGAAGACGGGGAGGCAGAAGACTATTGCAGGCGCATTCAGGCGGCGTGTTTGGCGTATGAGGAAGATGCGGTGCTGGCGCCTTCCGTGGCAGTCGGAATTGTTTACAAGACAAATGTGGAAGAACGTTTGTCCGATAAGATATCCGATGCGGAGTATGAAATGTTCGATAATAAGCTCGAAATAAAAAATACCCCTGGTTATCAGGAGCGGCTGAAAAAGGGTTTAAAGATATAGGGAGGGTGAACAGATGAAATACGAAAATGCCAATACAGTGGATGATGCCGTTTATTTTGGAACTGTGGAAGAACCGGTTGCAAGATTTTTGGAAAGCCAGCTCAACGGTTTGGAAGAAGATTATAAGATAGAGTTCTTTTTGGAGGACAAAGGGGACGGCAATACAATGCGCAGGCTTGGTATTGATTTCGGCGATATGGATACCCAGGCAAAAGAGGAAGCCTACGGGGTGATGCAGGCGCTGGTGCCGGCATTGCTAAACTACGGGCGTCAGCAATACATTGAGAGGCAGTTGCTGTCCAAGAAGAAGCTGACCGTAAAGGATGACCCGCTGACGGGGCTTTTTACCGCGGATTACCTGATGGACCGTGCCTATGTGCTCAACCGTGCCGAGATATTTCCCACCACGGTAATTGCGGTGAAATTAAAGTACTGGAAGGACGTCGTGGAGAAGCACGGGGCGGACAGCGGCGATATCCTTGTCCAGCTTACGGCATCCATACTCGGGAAGACGGCGGATAAGGATTACCTGATTGGAAGGATGTCGGACGATGTGTTTGCCATCCTGATACCGCTTGTGAAGCACGGGGAGACGGAAAGCTATTTGAAACGGGTGGATGAGGAATGCCGCATGTACAAGGATTCCCTGATTTCCCCTTCGTTGGCAATGGGAATCACCGCAACATCCAATAAATATGAAAACGTACAGGAGAAAATAAAGGAAGCCATGGCACAGCTTCCACAGTAAAATATTGTTTTGGTTTTGGAGCGGAAGGATATGCTGCCGGGATAGACAGGGCGGCGTATCCTTTTTTTTTATGCACAGCCCCGTGCAGAGGAATATGCCGCCAAGGCGGCGCACGGGCACCCAAAGGAAGATGCCGCTAAAGCGGACGCACGGGAGGGATTTTTTGCGGGACGGCGGCGGCCGGAGTGCCTGTCCCGGTTTTCCGTGCGCTTTTTCCGGCTGGGAGTTTCTAAGCAGAATGGCGTAAGTTTTCACAGGCTGCGGGACGCCCTCAAGCGGCATCCTTGCCGCATCGGGCTAAACCGGACATCCTTGTCCGGTTTCCCTAATGTATCCGCATTCTGCTAAGAAACTCCCGCTGGAAACGAAGCACGGAAAATCCGGGACAGGCAGTTCCGCTGCTGCCGTCCACTGAAAAAACTTACGTCCCTGCGTCCGCCTTAACACAACATTTAAGCCTGAACGGAATCCTTCCCTTTCTAAATGTAAATGATATAAATTATAAAATAATTATAAAAATTCCAAATATGTGTAAAATTAAGTAAATAAAAGAAAACGGGAGAAAATAAAAGATAAGTAAAGATATTGTACGATTGGTTTGTGTAATTGCGGTTGCAAACATCTGCATATGAATCTAATATATGGGTTAGCAGTTAGCACTCGATACAAATGAGTGCTAATAAGAGAAACAGTTCACTATAAAATTTGACATAAGGAGGCTTTCAAAATGAAATTAGTACCTTTAGGTGACAGAGTCGTATTAAAGCAGTTAGTGGCGGAAGAAACAACCAAATCGGGAATCGTGCTTCCGGGCCAGAACAAAGAGAAACCCCAACAGGCAGAGGTTATTGCGGTAGGACCCGGCGGAGTGGTTGACGGCAAGGAAGTAAAGATGGAAGTAAAAGCCGGCGACAATGTAATTTATTCCAAATATGCGGGAACCGATGTGAAAATCGACGAGGAAGAATACATCATCGTAAAACAGAGCGACATACTGGCAGTTATCCAGTAAGGAGCCGTATGGGACACGAACCGTATGAGATACGAACCGTATGAGATACGAACCGTATGAGATACGGTGGAAAAAAGGATTTCAGGTAAGCAGTTATTAATAAAGCAGACAAAATTAGCAGGAGGTTGTTCATCATGGCAAAGGAATTGAAATATGGGGCAGAAGCCCGTGCAGCACTGGAAACAGGCGTAAATAAACTGGCAAACACCGTAAGGGTGACACTCGGACCGAAAGGAAGGAACGTGGTTTTGGATAAATCCTTCGGCGCGCCCCTGATTACCAACGACGGTGTGACCATCGCAAAGGAAATCGAACTGGAAGACGCATTTGAAAACATGGGCGCACAGCTTGTAAAAGAAGTGGCAACAAAGACAAACGACGTGGCGGGCGACGGAACCACAACCGCGACGGTACTGGCACAGGCTATGGTAAACGAAGGCATCAAGAATTTGGCGGCAGGCGCAAACCCGATTATCTTAAGGAAAGGTATGAAGAAAGCAACGGACTGCGCAGTGGATGCCATCGCAAAAATGAGCGCAAAAGTAAACGGCAAGGATCAGTTTGCAAGGGTAGCGGCGGTTTCTTCCGGCGACGACGAAGTGGGAACGATGGTGGCGGATGCCATGGAGAAAGTTTCCGGCGACGGTGTTATCACCATCGAGGAGTCCAAGACCATGCAGACCGAGTTGGATTTGGTGGAAGGTATGCAGTTTGACCGCGGGTATATTTCCGCATACATGGCAACCGATATGGATAAGATGGAAGCCGTTTTGGATAATCCCTGCATCCTGATTACGGATAAAAAGATTTCCAACATCCAGGAAATTCTTCCCCTGTTGGAGCAGGTGGTACAGTCCGGTGCGAAACTGCTCATCATTGCGGAAGACGTGGAAGGCGAGGCACTGACCACCTTAATCGTGAACAAGCTGCGCGGAACCTTTAATGTGGTAGCGGTGAAGGCGCCGGGTTACGGCGACAGAAGGAAGGCAATGTTGGAAGACATCGCAATCCTGACAGGCGGTCAGGTAATCAGCGAAGAACTCGGCCTTGACTTAAAGGAAGTAACCATGGATCAGTTGGGTCATGCAAAATCCGTAAAGGTACAGAAAGAAAATACCGTAATCGTGGACGGCGAAGGCGATAAAGCAGGAATCCAGGCAAGGATTGCGCAGATTAAGAAACAGGTGGAAGAAACCACTTCCGATTTCGACAGGGAGAAACTGCAGGAACGTCTTGCAAAACTGGCGGGCGGCGTAGCGGTAATCCGTGTAGGCGCGGCTACCGAGACCGAAATGAAGGAAGCAAAACTGCGCATGGAAGATGCCCTCAATGCAACAAGGGCGGCAGCGGAAGAAGGAATCATTGCGGGCGGCGGTTCGGCTTACATCCACGCTTCCAAGGAAGTGGCAAAACTGGCTGACACGCTGGAAGGCGATGAGAAGACCGGTGCGAACATCGTCCTTAAGGCACTGGAAGCTCCTTTGTTCCACATCGCGGCAAACGCAGGTTTGGAAGGAAGCGTAATTATCAATAAGGTAAGGGAATCCGAAGTAGGTACCGGTTTTGATGCGCTTGGCGAGAAATATGTGGATATGGTAGCGGAAGGAATCCTTGATCCTGCGAAGGTGACAAGGAGCGCACTCCAGAACGCGACCAGCGTAGCTTCCACATTGCTGACCACGGAATCCGTTGTGGCAAACATCAAGGAAGATGCTCCGGCAATGCCTGCGGGCGGCGGAATGGGCGGAATGATGTAAGGCGGAATTCCGTTGCGGAAGGAATTGTATAAATAGGTTAATGGAACTGCGGGCAGTATGGAATGCCCGCGGTTCTTTTTTATGCACAGCCCCATGCAAAGGAAGTGTGCCGCCAAAGCGGCGCATGGGGGGCGTGGAGTAGGGGAAAGATTCCCCTACCCGATTGCACAGCCCCATGCAGAGGAAGAATGTCGGCAAAGTCTGTTGCAATGAACCGATATTTTTGATATTATTTTATAAGGGATATTTTGTAAATTTAAACGGATTGGATGTATAACGGATACTTATGGGGAAAAGGCGGATAGCATGGAGAAAAAAAAGAAGATATTAATGGTGGATGATGTGGACCTGAACCATAGGACGGCGGGAACGGTGCTGGAAGATACGTACGAACTGTATATGGCATTATCCGCGGCAGAGGGGTTTCAAATACTGGAAAAGGTCATACCGGATTTGATTCTTCTGGATATCATCATGCCGGAGATGGACGGGTATGAGATGCTTAAGATTTTAAAGAAAAAACCGGAATATAAGAATATCCCGGTGATTTTCCTTACGGCGGACAGCAGGCCGGAGACGGAAGTGGAGGGGTTTAACTGCGGGATTGTGGACTTTATCACAAAACCTTTCGTGCCGATTGTCATGAAGAAAAGAATCGAGACGCAGATTGCCCTGGCGGAGTATGAACGGGGACTGGAAGCATTGGTAGAGGCAAAGGTGGAGGAAATCGAGAAGATGTATGACCTGATTACGGTCAGTTTTGCCGGACTGGTGGAATCGAGGGACGGCGTGACCGGAGGGCATTTGAAAAATACCTCCATTTACTTTGCCGCTTTCGTGGAGCATCTGGTGACACTGCCCGAATACAGGGAGCAGCTCCCGGAATCCCTGTTAAAGAAAGCCTGCCGTACCGCGCCTCTCCATGACGTGGGAAAGATTGCGGTGGAAGATGCGGTCCTGCGCAAAGCGGGTTCCTTAAGCGATGCCGAGTTTGAGCAAATGAAGCTGCATTCCGTGATTGGCGGGGAAATATTCAAATTTATCGGGGAGCGTATTCCCGACAGGGAATTTGCGGGAATTGCGGAGCAGATTGCCAGATACCATCATGAGAAGTGGAACGGGAAAGGGTATCCGGAGGGGCTGAAAGGGACGGAGATTCCTTTGGTGGCGCGGATTATGAGTATTGTGGACGTATACGATGCGCTGACTTCGGAACGCCCTTACAAAAAACCGTTTAGCCATGAACGTTCCATGACAATGATTGCGGAGAAAAGCGGTGTGGATTTTGATCCCGCTTTGGTGGCGCAGTTTGTCAATATGGGGGAGCGAATTAACGAGTGCCTGCAAATGAAGGAACAGATGTTGCTGGAGAAACAGTTTTTCCGCTTCAAGAAGCAGGGCGTTTTCCCAAAGGATGCCGATTGACTTCATAAAAAATTAAGAATATAATAAAAATTACCGAGTTTGGTTCGTAAAGGGACGATACCAAACGGGAACCGTTCCCGGAAAACGGGGAACATATCGTAAGATACATAGGTACATAGGAAAGAATGGAGAGGGTAATGATGAAGAAATTGGAAGAATATGTAAGAAGCATACCGGATTTCCCGGAGGAGGGCATTATTTTCAGGGATGTGACCAGCGTACTGCAGGATGCGGACGGACTGCAGCTTGCCGTGGATACGATGCAGGATAAGGTAAAGGACTTGGATTTTGACGTAGTGGCAGGTCCGGAATCCAGGGGATTTATATTTGGGACCCCGATTGCATATAATTTAAAGAAGCCTTTTGTCCTGATCCGGAAAAAGGGGAAGCTGCCCTGCGAGACGGTTTCCGTGGATTATGAGCTGGAATACGGTACGGCAACCATCGAGATGCATAAGGATTCCGTACGTCCGGGGCAGAAGGTGCTGATCGTGGACGATTTGATTGCCACGGGGGGAACGACGGAAGCGATGATCCAGCTAATTGAATCTTTGGGCGGCATAGTGGTCGGTATTGTGGTGATGATTGAGCTTGCCGGACTGAGGGGCAGGGAGCGGTTAAAGGATTACCGGTTGGAATCCGCCATTTGTTATGAGGGGAAATAACCTTTCCGGTTTGGCGGCGTACTGCGGATGCATGTTTGGAAAGCAGAATGCCTGGGGGAACGGATTTTGGTGTAATTGTAATACAGAAAAGGTATGGGGTCGGTGAACAAAAAAAGATAGCCGGTGATGAATATGACAGAAGAAAAGAGCAAAGTGACAATCGAAGGCAAAGGTGTGGTATTTGATGACGGAAGGATCGAAGCCATCCAGGAATTCCAAAGTCCTGAACAGTTGTATCAGGACCTTATTTCCCATGTGCGCCGTTACCACCCTTCGGATGATATTTCACTGATTGAAAAAGCATATCAGACGGCATACGATGCCCATAAGGAACAGGTGCGCAAGTCCGGGGAGCCGTATATCATCCATCCGTTATGTGTGGCAATCATACTGGCGGATTTGGAAATGGATAAGGAAACCATTGCGGCAGGGCTTTTGCATGACGTGGTGGAAGATACCATCATGACGGAAGAAGAAATTATGCGGGAGTTCGGCTCCGATGTGGCGCTTTTGGTGGATGGAGTGACGAAACTGCAACTGTTGCAGATTCCCGGCGATTATGAAGGAAAGACGCCGGACCGGCTGGAGCTGCAGGCGGAGAATCTGCGCAAGATGTTCCTTGCCATGGCAAAGGACATCCGCGTCATCATCATCAAACTTGCCGACCGCCTGCATAACATGCGGACGTTAAAGCACATGCCGCCGGAAAAGCAGCAGCGGATTGCGAGGGAGACGCTGGATATTTACGCGCCCATTGCCCAGCGGCTCGGTATTTCCAAGATTAAGGTGGAACTGGATGACCTTTCCTTAAAGTATCTGGAGCCGGAGGTTTATTATGATTTGGTGGATAAAATTGCAATCCGTAAAAGCGAGCGGGAGCGTTATATCCAGAATATCGTGAATGAAGTAAGCCGGCATATTGAAAATGCGGGGATACGCGCACAGATTGACGGGCGTGTCAAGCATTTTTTCAGCATTTACAAGAAAATGAAAAACCAGGATAAGACCATCGACCAGATTTATGACCTGTTTGCGGTGCGCATTATCGTGGACTCGGTTAAGGACTGTTACGGCGCGCTGGGAGTTATCCATGAGATGTATAAGCCCATTCCGGGGCGTTTTAAGGATTATATCGCCATGCCGAAGGCGAATATGTATCAGTCGCTGCATACCACGTTAATCGGTACCAGCGGGCAGCCCTTTGAGATACAGATACGGACGTATGAGATGCATAAGGCGGCGGAGTACGGCATTGCCGCCCATTGGAAATACAAGGAGGCTTCCGATGGCAGGAAGGTGGAAGGACAGGAGGAAGAGAAGCTGGCATGGCTGCGGCAGATTTTGGAGTGGCAGCAGGATATGTCCGACAACAGGGAGTTTATGAACCTGTTGAAAAACGATTTGGATTTATTTTCCGACAGCGTGTACTGCTTTACTCCCACCGGCGATGTGAAAAACCTTCCGGCAGGTTCCACGCCTATTGATTTCGCTTACAGTATCCACAGTGCGGTGGGCAATAAGCTGATTGGCGCAAGGGTGAACGGGAAGCTGGTGACTATCGATTATGAAATCAGGAATGGGGACCGCATCGAAATCCTGACTTCCCAAAATTCCAAAGGTCCCAGCCGGGACTGGCTGAACGTGGTGAAAAGCACGCAGGCGAAAAGTAAAATTAACCAATGGTTCAAGAACCAGCTAAAGGAAGACAATATAGTTAAAGGAAAAGAAATGATGGCTTCCTACTGCAAGGCGAAGTCGGTGAACACCCAGGAAATCATGATACCCGAATACATGAATGCCATCATGAAAAAATACGGGTTTAAGGATTGGGATTCGGTTTATGCGGCAATCGGGCACGGCGGCTTAAAGGAAGGGCAGATCATCAACCGAATGCTGGAAATGTATGACAAGGACCACAAGAAGGAGCTGACGGATGAGGAAGTGCTGGCGGCGGTGGTGGAAAGCGCCCATGCAAAACCTTTGTCCACCAGGTCCAGGAGCGGTATTGTGGTGAAGGGAATCCATGATGTGGCAGTACGTTTCTCCAAATGCTGCAGTCCGGTGCCAGGGGATGAAATTGTCGGATTCGTTACGAGGGGCAGGGGGATTTCCATCCACAGGACGGACTGTGTCAACATTATGCACATGCCGGAGCTGGAGCGGGTACGTTTAATTGATGCGGAGTGGCAGAAGTCGCCGGAGGAAGTGACGGGGGAGAAATATTTTTCGGAAATTAAGATCTATGCCAATAACCGCAGCGGGCTTTTGGCGGATGTTTCCAAGGCGCTGACGGAGAAAAACATCGATATCCTGTCCATGAATACCAGGGTCAGCAAGCAGGGGCTGGCAACAATGTCTACTTCTTTTGAAGTGCGCAGCCGGGAGGAACTGAACAGGATTATTGAAAAGATTTTAACCATCGACAGCGTGGTGGATATCGAGAGGACGACCGGATAACGTGAAAAGGCACAGGCGTATTTGCTGCATACGGCAGAGCATGTGGCCGGCAACGGCATGTGGAGCGCACGGAAAGGAGAAAAATATGTCGGAATTAAAAATCGGGCGGATGGTTCTTGGAATCTGTCAGACGAACTGTTATTTTGTATACAGGGAAGGGAGCAAGGAGGTAATATTCTTTGACCCTGCGGATAAAGGAGAATACATTTATGAAACGCTGGGGAAAAACGGGTTCCAGGTAGCCGGAATCTTCCTGACCCACGGTCATTTCGACCATATTTGGGGAAGCCGCAGGCTGCGGGAGCTGTCAGGGGCGAAGATATACGCTTATGAGGGGGAACAGACGGTATGCGAGGATGCCGGGAATAACGTGTCCGAAAATGCAGGGCGCGCTTACACGGTGAAGCCCAACCGTTATGTAAAGGATGGCGAGGAAGTTACGGTTGCGGGAATGACCTGTAAAGTCATTGCCACGCCGGGCCATACGGTGGGAAGCTGCTGCTATTATTTTGGGGAAGACGGCATACTGGTCAGCGGGGATACCCTGTTCCAGGGCTCCGTGGGAAGGACGGATTTCCCTACCGGAAGCATGGGAGAACTGATCCGTTCCGTCAAAGAAAAACTGTTTGTGCTGCCCGACGGGACAAAAGTATATCCGGGGCACGGGGAAGTGACAAGCATCGGTGAGGAGAAGAAGTATAATCTGTTTGTACAGTAACAGATTATCCGGGTAAGGCATGGGAACGCCGTTTGGGGTGTCCCGCCTTACCCGTTTTACTTTTCAAACCCGTGTACCCAGTCTGCCTTAAGGAAGTAAACGAGGAAAACGACGGAACTGATGGACCATGTCAGCGGGTACGCCCAGAAAATCATGCGGATGTCGGGAATCAGGCGCAGGATAACGGTAATGTAGGTGACACGGATGATGCACCAGGAGCATAGCATGGTGAACATGGGGACGGAAGCCTTTCCCGCGCCCCTCAGTATGCCGGCGATGCAGTGGGAGAAGGAGAGCAGGAAATAAAAGAGCGTGACGGTCCTTGCCTGTGCCGTACCATAGGCGATGACTTCCGGTGTCCGGTTGAAGGCGCGGACGAGCACGGGAATGGTGAGGTAGAGGAATATGCCGACCAGTTCCGCCATGGCTATGGAGCAGAGGATGCCAAAGCGCGCCCCTTTCTTTGCCCGTCCGTACTGTTTCGCCCCAAGGTTTTGGCTGATGAAGGTGGTCAGCGCCATGGAGAAACAGGTGATGGGGAGGAACCCGAAGCCTTCGATTTTGGAATAGGCACCGCAGCCTGCCACCGCCATTTTGCCGAATTTATTAATATTGGACTGGACGATGACATTGGCAAAGGCGATGATGGAATTTTGGAATCCGGCAGGCAGGCCGTTTGCGATAATCTGCTTTAGCATGGGCAGGTCAAAACGGATGCTGCGCAGAATGACCCGGTAATCTTCCGGGCTTTTGTATACCAGCCGGTACAGGCACAACAGGGCGCTGAGGAACTGGGAAAGGATGGTCGCCAGAGCGGCAGCTCCCACGCCGAAACCCATGACACCCACAAAGAGCAGGTCTAACAGGACGTTGACGACGGAGGAGAAAATCAGGTATGCCAAAGGATGCCTGCTGTCGCCCACGGACTGGAGAATGCCCACGAAAATGTTGTACATGACAAATGAGAGGGAGCCCATGAAATATATGCGGAAATACGTGGTGGATTCGGGCAGTACGTCTGCCGGGGTACCCATCCATACCAAAATGCGGGAAGTGAGAATGGTTCCCGCTACGGTGAGGACAATCCCTGCCGCGATGCCTAAGGCAATTGTAGTATGTACGGATTTCCGCACCCGGTCAAACTCCTTCGCCCCGTAATACCTGGCAATCACTACGCCGGCACCCATAGCGATGCCGTTGAAGAAGCCCACCATGAGAAAAATCAGGTTGCCGGAGGAACTGACGGCGGCAAGGGCATTGCTGCCGAGAAAATTGCCGACAATCAGGGAATCGGCGGTATTGTATAACTGCTGGAACAGGTTGCCGAGGAAAATGGGAAGGGCAAATGCGGTTATCCGTTTCCATATGGTTCCTTCCGTCATGCGGGTAGTTTCTTTTGGTTTTTGCGCTGTGTTCATTGTTCTGTCTCCATTTGGCTGAAAGCCGAAAATTTTGTCCTGTAATGGCTGCCCGGCTATGTTTATGGCTTGGTCAGATAATAGAGCCTTTGATACAGGTTATGCTCTTTATCGTATATATTTTTAAACCGGGTGATATGGAAATAGGACTGCAGGATTCCGTCCCAGTCCGGGGTGGGGTTGTTCCACAGGATCATGCCGTCAGCCATGAAAAGCTGCAGTGAAAATCCTGATTTTTGTTTTCTTCCTGCTGCGGTATATGCAGTTTTTCTTTTTTAAATATTTCATTCCATTGAAGGATGGCTTTTTCATAGCGGTCCATAAATGTCCTCATTCCTGCGCTTTTTTTACGGTTATCTTCGGATATTATAGCATAAAATTTTTATGCTGGACAGGGGGGAATGGGTTGATTATACTATAAGGAGCGGAAAAGGTTGTCTGGCACGGAGTAAAGTAACCGGAACGGATGACGGGGAAGGAAGGAGCGGAAAACATGATTCCGGTATGGTTAAATAAACCGCAGTTTGAGTATGATATACATTCTTTGGTAAAGGCTTTTTTTCCGGCAGATGAGGTGAAAGTGTTCTGCGTGGAAGAAGGGACGGACCAAACAGGAAAAACGGGGCAGAAGTATGGAATGGACAAAGGGGGCGGAACGGATGGGGAAGGCGTATCTATCCGTATTTGCTTTTTGGAAAATGGGATGACAATGGAATTGGGGCATGGGCGGGCGGTAGAGCCGGAGGAAATGTTTGGAATGCAGGACGCCGGATACTTGGAGGGTGCAAAACGGGTACAGGAAACGGGATTCTGTATAAAAACACAGTATGCGGCAGGTATCCCCCGTACGGAAGTAAAAAACGTGTTAAAGCAGCTAATTTACCGGGGACTTTCCAAGTATTCGGGAAAAGAGCTGCCATGGGGGACGCTGACGGGTATCCGTCCGACGAAAATCCCCATGACGATGCTGGAGGAAGGAAAAGGAAGGGAAGAAATCTTGGACTATATGGGGCGGACGTATTTTACCAGTGGCGCAAAGGCGCTCCTGAGTCTTGAAATCGCCGAGAGGGAAAGGAAACTGCTGTCTACGCTCCATTATAAGGACGGGTACAGCCTGTACATAGGAATCCCGTTTTGTCCGACGACCTGCCTGTATTGTTCCTTTACGTCTTATCCCATAGCGGCATGGCGGAAGCGGGTGGGGGAATACCTGGATGCCCTGGAAAAAGAAATTGCCTATACCGCAGAGACGTTCCGGGGAAAAATACTGGATACGGTATATATCGGCGGCGGGACGCCCACCACGTTGGAGCCGTGCGAACTGGAGCGGCTGCTCCAAACCCTGGGCAGGTATTTTGACATGGGGGGTGTACAGGAATTTACCGTGGAAGCGGGGAGGGCGGACAGCATTACGGCAAAAAAACTGCAGGTGTTAAAAAAATACGGCGTTACCCGTATTTCCGTAAACCCGCAGACCATGAAAGAGGAAACGCTCAGGCTGATTGGCAGGAAACATACGGTGGAGCAGGTAAAGGAGGCGTTTGCCGCAGCCAGGAAAGAAGGATTTGACAACATTAATATGGATATTATCCTCGGTCTTCCGGGGGAAACGGAGGAGGACGTAAGGCATACGGTGGAGGAAATCGGAAAACTTGCGCCGGACAGCCTGACCGTGCATTCCCTTGCCGTAAAGCGCGCTTCCGCCCTGAGCCAGTGGATTGGGAAGAATGGGATACATACCCTTCACAATACGGATGCCACCATGGATATCGCGGCAAAAGCAGCAGCAGATATGGGGATGGAACCGTATTACCTGTACCGGCAGAAAAACATGTCGGGGAATTTTGAAAATGTGGGGTATGCGCAGGAAGGGAAGTATGGGATTTATAATATATTGATGATGGAGGAAGTGCAGACCATAGTTGCCTGCGGAGCGGGTAGTATCTCGAAAAGGGTATACCCTGACGGACGTATCGAGAGATGCGAAAATGTCAAGGATGTAGCGTCTTTCATAGAAAGAATCGACGAAATGATTGAGAGAAAACGGAGACTTCTTGAAGATTAAAAAGAGTTTCTGTTGTACATCAAAATGGGGTTAGTACAT
>ERZ779637.126-NODE-126-length-55012-cov-18.565606_pt1 | contig 55012 bp, 80 predicted proteins | sample MGYA00514196_ERZ779637 | MGnify/ENA primary metagenome ERZ779637 (study PRJEB29562, sample SAMEA4376700) | mouse gut metagenome | isolation source: Cecum | study: EMG produced TPA metagenomics assembly of the A DSS colitis mouse model was used to assess the...
ACCCCGGCGATGAATTTCACCATCAGAGTAGAACCCGCAGTTTGGAAATCTTGTTGCTTTGCATTGATTGCTATAAGCACCGCCTGAACCAACGCCGTGAATGTCGTTGTCAACGTACCTTTCTTGGCGTTTGCGGCATTCACGAAGGTTGTCAGCATATTAGACGCAGCCGCCGTTACCTTTGAATTCGCGTTATTGAACGCGTTGATAAAACCGGTAATTCCAGCTTCTCCAAGTTTCGTCAGCGCAGAGCCGAACGATGTCATTCCGCTGGTATCCAATCCAGCCATACCATTGGCCATATCAACCAATCTGTTTGTCTGCGTAATCACGCTGGATAACAGTCCGGTATCAATGCTGCTGATATAACTGTAATAAGAACTGAAATATGAGCCGAAAGAACTCATATCCTTACCGAAATCGGCAAGCGTCTTATCGTCGGAGAACCAGCCGCCTTCTTTTGGTAAGCTCTTTTGAAGCTCGACAATTGAAGTTGCAGCATTTGTGGTTGACGTCACGATACCGGCATCAACATTTTTCATGTAATCAGAGTATTTTGAAAAGTTCTCGCCAAACAGTACCAAGCTTTCACCAAACGCTCCGATATCGTTATCTCCGGTAAACCAACTGACAACACCGCCGGTATTCGGTAATGTGTTCGCCAACTCGACCAAAGACTTTCCTGCCGTCGCGGAATTTGTTATAGCGTCTACGTCAATTCCGGATATTGCATCCGAGTAAGACTTCATTGCCTTTCCAAACGGAACAAGCTGTTCGCCAAACATATCCATGTCGTTCTCACCAGCGAAGAAACCAACCACGCCACCGCTGTTCGGAACCGTTTTTGCCAATTCAACTAAAGCTTTACCCGCCGTTGCCGAATTAACAATAGCATCAGCATCCAATCCCTTTACAGCCGTTGAGAAATCCATCATCGCCTCGCCAAACGGAATTAACTGCTCTCCGAACTCCTTCATATCGTTTTCACCGGCAAAGAAGCTGACAACGCCGCCTGTATTCGGAATGGTAGTAGCCATTTCAGCCATTGCTTTTCCGGCAATCGCCGCCGCTGTTACCGCATCAGCATCCAATCCTTTCACAGCAAGAGAGAAGCCCATCATCGCCTCGCCGAACGGAACAAGCTGATCGCCAAATTCTTTCATGTCGTTTTCACCAGCAAAGAATCCTACCACACCGCCGCTGTTCGGAAGTGTTGCGGCCATTTCAGCCAGAGTCTTGCCTGCGGTCGCGGCATTTGCCACGATGTTTCCATCCATACCAGCGATCACTACCGAAAACTCTTTCATCGCTTCGCCAAATGGCACCAGCTCTGTCGCGAACTCTGATAATGACGAGCCGCCAGTAATCCAAGAGGTCAATCCCTGCAAGATATCCGCTGCTGTCAGAATGAGAATGGTCTCGGCAAGGGCTTTAACCCCATCCATCGTAGACGGACTAATCTGGCTTGCGCCCTCGATAAACGGCTGGATATTTGTCATAAAAGCAGACAAATCTGCCCCGATTTGAGGAAACTGGCTTGAAACGCCGCTCATGAATCCGCCAACGATACCGCCGACAAACTGACCGATTGCCGTCCCAATACCTTCCAGCAGCTTTCCGCCTTCGCCAATCAGCCAGGACAATCCTGGAATCTGCGCTAACGCGCCAACTGCTGCCAATACAAGAGCCAGTTCAGCAATAATCACACCCATGCCCAACACACCAGCCATAGCACCAGGAACCAAAGAAGCCACAGCGCTCAATGCCAGCATAATGGCAGAGAGTAATCCAACTCCAACAATGCCTTTCAGCAAGACGTTTACATCAATACCGCTAAGCGCATCGACAATACCTGAGAAGAAAGCCATGAGGACATCTATCGCAACTTTTATGAGTTCCGGCAGATTCTTCGCAATTCCTTCCAGAACCTTGATTAAAAATTGGAAGATAGAATCGACAATCGAGGGCGTGTATTTGACAAGAGCCACCAATACAGCGTCAATCAACGCAAGCGCGCCGTCTGCAATCTGTGGAACGCATTCTAAGAGAACATCGAGCAAAGACAGAACGACAGCTTTGATGGCCTCTCCAATAGCTGGAGCACTCTCTGCAATTACACGACAGAATGCAATAATTCCCTCGCCAATTTTCTCAAGCACAGCCGGGATAAGAGCCGCTACTCCCGTAATGATAACGGTCAGGGAGGCAACGATAGCAGTTGCCCCGGCAGCTCCAGCCGCTGCCAAAGCAGTAAATCCTACCGCCAAAGCCGATAATCCTGTTCCAGCGGCCAATAGCCCTGCCCCGATAGCAAGAACACCAACACCAATGAGGGCAAAAGCACCGCTCAATCCCAGAATTGTCGGTACAAGCGGAGTAAGAACAGCTCCGGCAACACCGAGAACCGCAAAAGCTCCAGCTATTGTAACCAATCCCTTTGCAATGGACATCCAGCTCATAGCGCCAAGAACAGAAAGAACCGGTGTTAATACAGCCAAAGCAGCCGCTGCCACAAGCATTGCCGCAGAACCGCCAAGCGTGCCTTTCATAAAGTTCAGCCCGATTGCAAGTTCAGCCAACGCAACGCCCATCGTTACAAGTCCTTTGGCAATCTGTTCCCAAGAGAAATTGCCCATTTTTCCAAGAACGTTTGCTACGATTTCAAGAGCTGCCCCGACAATAACCAAACCCGTTCCGATACCAGCCATGTTTTTAGGCATCAGTTTTGTAGCAATTGCAACCTCTGCCAAAGCGCCACCCATAGAAACTAATCCCTTGGCAATCTGTTCCCATGAGAACTTTGCGAAGTCCGACATAGCCGAAGCAAATATCTTCATCGCCGCCGCAATCTCTATCAGTGCAAGACCAGAAGAAACAACATGTTTCGCGTTTCCTGTAAGATTAGTAAACGCTGCTACCTCAAGAAGAAGTGCTCCGACAGCAGCGAGACCCTTACCGATCTCTTCCCACTTCATTTCTCCGAAATCTTTGCAAACGGATGCGAGAATCTTCATCGCTGCCGCAAGAATAACCATACCTGTCGCAGTAGTCATAGCTTTACCGCCAAACTTGGCTGTGTTTAAGAACAAGTCAACCTCAGCAAGCAGCACGCCGACTCCAACTAGACCTTTTGCTAACTGCTCCCATTGCAGTTTTGCAAGGTCACTTACAACGGAAGCAAGAACCTTGATAGCTGCGGAAAGAATCAGCATTCCGGTTGCGGTGGAAGTGGCTCCTTTGCTAAACTTTGCGGTAGCCATAAAAGCGTCTAATTCGGCAAGCAGAACCCCAACTCCGACAAGACCAGCAGTCAGTTGTTTCCAACTTAAATCCGCCAGTTTCTTTACGGCGCTTGAAAGGATAAGAACCGCACCGGCAAATACAATTAACTTTGTAGAGCCCTTTCCAGTAACCCCATCAAGCTTATTGAACACCGCCATAGCTCCCATTAAATTCGCGAACATAACAGTAATTGCTCCAAGCGATGCTGAAAGTTTCTCACTGTCAATTAACGAAATCGCAACGATAGAAGCCGCCAAAATTGCAATCGCAGTTGCTATCTTAATTAACGCCCCCGCCTTTAACTGTGTCTGATATGCTTCAAAACAACCTCTGACACCGTCAAGGATTCCGGTCACGCCATCCAAAATTCCCTGCAATCCTTCAAGCGGTTCAGTAAAGCTCTTTAAGAACTTAGTGATGCCGAGAGCAATTCCGCCAATGGAAAGTCCATTCAGCAAATCAATAATCCCGCTAAAATCTGCATTGCCCATCTTTTCGATGAGAGTATCTGCCAAGCCGCCAAGGGCACTTGCAATACCGCCGACAATTGCCTTGACCCCATTCCATAAAGCCTGAAGAACCTGCAAAAGTTTACAGTTTGCCAAGGCATTTCCCATCGCTTCCACAGCATTAAGGAACCCACTTTTCATACTCCCGGCAGATTCGCCAACTTGTGACATTCTTTCGTGAATCCGTTCAAGAGTAGAATGAATAAATTCCAAACCGGGGAGTTTGATTTTTTCTTTGATAAGGTTCAAGAATTCTTTTACTAATTCCTTTACCTTATCTAAATCTGGAAGATTGAATCTATCCTTTACTTCTTTGGCAAAATCCTTAAAAGCACCCGCTGCTTTTCCCACGAAACCGATAACGCCCTGAATCGCTTTGTTGAAAATATCGTTTTTCTTGACAAATTCATCGAGACATACAAGCCATTCTCCGATGCCGCCGGTAACAGTCAGGATGCCGCCTCCAAGATCGTCCAATCCTCCGAACAACGGAACTATTGCATTAAATATTGCTGAAAAAGCCTGCTTCACAATATCCAGAACCGCAAACAATCCTTTGAAGGTATTTTTCAGATTTTTGGATGCGGATTCGCTAAGTTTCAGATGCGAGGTAAATTCCTTTAGTCCAACCGTAAGGTTATAAAGCCGCTCCGAAGTTATGGGCGGAAATATCTCACGGAATCCCTCAGATATCGGTTTGACAACACTGGCAAGACCCTCAAAAGCATTTTTAGCCGCATCTATTAAAGCAGTACGTCCGCCCATATCTTTCCATCCTTGCAGCATGGAATTACGGGCATCTGACTGAGCATCAATAAACCCTCCGATTGCATTACTCAGGCTTGTCCAAAGGGTTTTCGCTTCTTCAAAGTCACCGAACAGAATTTCCCAGGTCATGGCCCAACCAGAGCCGACAGCCTCTTTCAGCGTATCCATCAACTGGCTAAAAGTTTTTACTTCCTGAGCGGCAGCAAAAGCCTTCTTACCAATTTCAGTAGTCTCATCAGCATAATCTCGCAAGGTATTGACAAGAACATCTGTGGTCATCCACTGATACTGCAAGCTATCGTTGAAATTCTTTGTGGCATTGATAGCCTCGTCCATTGTAGAACCCTGATTGTTCTCCGTTAATACACGGTACATCCCGTCAGCAGTTTTTTCTACCGTTCCGGCCGCGACTGCCGCTTCCAAAAGCTGTGTCTTGAATTCCACTGTCGCCATGTTTGCGTTTTCAATGGATTTCCAGTCAATCAGCTTTACATAACCAGCCGATAAAGCCTGCGCAAAGTTATACATAGCTCTGGAAGCCTCGTTTGCATTTGCGCCGGAAATGGCTGCTTCATTCGATATACCCTGAATCGCCATCACAGCATCTTCCAGTTTAACACCAGCATTTGTGAATTTACCGATGTTCGAAGTCATATCCTGAAACGAATAAATCGTTTTATCTGAATATGTATTCAACTCCTGGAGATATCTATTCACTTCTTCCAAAGAAGCCCCGGTACTCATCATGATTGTCTGAATCGAACCCATTTTCAGTTCGTATTCTTCAAATCCCTGAGAGATTGGTTCTATAGTAAGCGAATGAAGCATTTGCTTTCCGGTATTGATAACCGAATTGGTAATGTTGGCAAGAGCGGTTACAGCCATGACTTCAAATGCCGAGAATTTAGCGTGGACGGTTTCCACCGCGCTGGTAAGTCCTGACATATTGCAGTTTTTTGCCGCAGAATTTACATTCTCCAAGCCCTTTGCAGCACCGTCCAAATTCAGACTGCGCTTTAGCTTGTCAAGAGTCGAGAGGCTGGTCTGAACATTCTGCTCGAACTGTTTATTGTCGAACCGCATCTCGACAACTCTTTCGTCAACTGTCTTGCTCATAGCTTCGTAACCTCCCTCCATGCTTCATTTGCGATTTTGTCAAAAATAGGCTGGATAGCAGGATTGATGTAATCTCGCCCCTGTACCCAGCCGCCGTTTCTTGTTCCATGCCCGTATTGCAGGATGATAGCAATTGGAACTCCATTTTGAATATTTGAGTTGTAAAACGAAATCGTTACCGACCCGTTCTTGTTCTTAATCTCGTATCGCCATGAACTGGCGGTTTTTCCCGAATCGACAGGTGTTGCAGACGCAAGGGCGGCTACTCCCTCTCGACCGTACTTATCAAGGTCTCCAAGTTTAACGACCTCTTTTGCCCTCTCTAAATACCTTGTCAATTTAGAGAAGTCGCCCTTTTGTCTGAACGTTATCATATAAAATTCTCCTCTACATAAGCGCGTTTACCCTGCTCTGAACCACAGAGTAGTCATAGCCGGCCTTTGTCAGTCGGTTCTTCCGGTCTTCACCAACGCCCCATTTTCCCTGTATGACCTCACGAGCCACAGTATCAACCGATTTCTTGGAAGAAGAAACGAGAGCGTTGACGCGGTTCTGGACCTCACTGTAGTTGTAGCCGGCCTTGGTGAGCGCCTCTTTACGAGCATCGCCGTTGCCCCATTTTCCGGCGATTACTTCCTTCGCCACTTCGTCTACGGACTTCTTGGAAACTCCAGCCTTTCCGGAAAGGATAGCGTTTACACGCCCCTGAACCTCAGCGTAATTGTAACCAGCCGCAGTAAGGGCGTTTTTACGAGCATCGCCGTTGCCCCAAGCTCCATGAATCACCTCGTTGGCAATCTCATCTATGGTCTTCTTCGTTTCTGAAGAAACAACGGTTGAAGTGCCGGCGGCATACTTCGGATGGGCAAATCCACGGATATACCCCCAACCGACATTGATGGTACGGCGGTCAACTTTTTCGCCCTTATTACCCTCGATACAGACAATCGTGTCGCCGTATACCTGCTCCACATAACCGATATGGTCGGCATAACCGTCATTCGGCTGCGTGGAATCGTCCCAGTTGAACAGAATCACATCTCCAACCTCAGGTTTCACAGAGCCATCCTCAATCCAGATGCCTTTTTCCTTGAAGATTTCGATGTGCTTTTCACAGCCAACTTCGGTTCCAATCAGGTCAACAGCTCCCGCCTTAATTGCACAGGCGGATACGAATGCGTCGCACCACTCATCGGTGGTCTTTATCGCATAACCACGGGCAAGTGGCTTGTGGGAATTGTAGATATCCAGAATCTCTTTGAACTTCCCATTTGCTTCGGAATAGCCAAGCCAGCCGCGGGCAACATCCAATACAGCGTTTGCCGTTATCCCGGTTTTGACAGTATTGCTCTCCTCTACAAAATAGTAGTTCATATCAACATTTCCGCTGATTCCGGGAACGCTGCCTTTGCTGCTGTATTGATGAAAAGAACACGGATAATCTGCATCGCCGCTCCAGTCAGCAAGCCATTTGATATACTTGTCGAGAAGAGCGTGGTCGTACCAGTTTCGGTAGTAGTCAATGTTAAAATAGACTCCAGCCTTATATCCGAGAGATTCCACCGTTTCACAGAACACTTTTGTATGCGCATTGCATTCGACTTTCCCAAGCGTCACACCAGAAGCCGCTGCCTTTGTGACTGTGTCATACTCGAAGTCGAAGAACACGATGGTCTCTTTACCGAGACCGGATTTCTGAAGATTCGCGATGCATGACCGCGCCTCCTGCTTCGCCTCTTCGACATTGAGTGCATAAGAAAAGTGGTACACACCCATAATGGCGAGCCCCGCTTCCTTACACTTCTTTACATTTTCAAAGAATCTGGAATCTACTGTATGTCTGTAACCCTCTCTGAGAATTACAAACTCGATTCCACTATTCTTAACCTTCCCAGCATCAATATTTCCTTGCCAGGTTGAGATATCTATTCCGCGCTTTTTAGGCATAATCATCACCCCTTCGAATTTAATTGTTTTCTTCTTGCCGCATTTAAAGCAGCATTGCGTTTCATGATTTCTCTCCTGCTTCTCTTTTTAGGCGGCGAATTCTTAATATTGCACACCTTAATAAGAGTAAGAAGACGATTAAGATGCCACTTCTGACACTCAAACGGAATATTCAGAGCAATCATCCAGTAGTAAATAATCTCTGCCGTAACTTGTTCTCTGCTGGCTTTTACTGCCTTTTCCTCCGTAAAATGAGTAGCAGTCATCGGAGCATCGATGTATCGGTTAATTTGGTCGATACAAGATGTTGTCAGATAGTTATACACTTCCGGATTCACATTCTGCGTGAGCGTCATACATTGCACATAATCCAATGTTTCCTCAAGCGTCTTTTCCTGTTTGGTAAGAAAGGGCTTGCACCATTTGGATTCCCATTTTGAAAGGGAGACGAGGGAATGCTCCAACTGCAATGTTTGCTCTTTGGGGTAGATAAACATCTGGTTTATTTCATCCCATTGTTCCTCGCCAGCAGGTATTGTAATTCGCAACATTCCCTTCACCTCCTCTTGCTTTCAGATTTAATTCGCTACCGGAGTCAATGCCGGCGCTGCCCCCTGTCTGGAGTTCGGAACAATACCGTTCACAAACTTTGCCGCCGCATCAGCGTTGGTTGCCAGCTCCATAAACAGAACAGAATAAGCTTCCGTTTCGGAAAAAGCCTTGGACAGTTCATCAGATTTGATAAACCGCTTCCCGTCGGGGCTCTTCTCGCCGTATGCTTTGAGAATCAATTCCTTGAAAATCTTGATGATGGCCGGAGTATCCTGTGCTGCCACAATTCTCCGAATCATCTCAGACAGCCCGCCGGTAGTGCCCATTTCCATCTCCATACATTCCGCCTCGGAAAGATTGAAGTAATGGTCTTCCGTGCGCTCAGTTCCGTTGTAATCCTTGTAGGTAATCGCTTTCTTTAACATAATGTTTTTCTCCTTTCAACAATAAAAAAAGGAGCCGCCAGCTTTTACACTGAAACGGCTCCCAATCTGCTTAAATATGAAGTTGTGAATTAGCCCGCTGTCTGAAACTCCTGATAAAGCTTCAGAATCTCATCCGGCAGCGGCAGCCTTGCGTCAACGCCATCCGTACCGCCCTCAGTGGTAGGCTCTGTACCGTACAGAATCTCCTCCAGCTTAGCCATGAACGTGGCATCAAACTTGGTGGAATCGAAAGTAAGACATGCCGTCGGCTTAAGCTTCTTACCATCGATAACCGTGTTGATAGCCACCGGAGTCGTGCTGATTTCCCAGGAAAGGGTGATGGGTTCCGGGCTGTCGTTGATGGTAGAATAGCCTTTTTCGGACGGAGCCGCCAGAGCACCGTAAATCAGATGCAGCTTATAGCCGTAGTCGTTGTTATCAACATCATTGCCCAGAATAGTTCGGTAAGAGAGACCAAACGTCTTTCTGGACTGCTGACCTGCAAACATACCGGGCACAACCTCGACCGAGCCATCGCACTCCGCAAATTCGTCGGGGTACATATACGCCTCGACAGTAGCCCCAAATTCCTCCGCCGACATCAGATTCAGGTACTTGATGTTATCTGCATAAATCGGAGAAGCTTCCGCTCCGGAAGGACTTTCCGATACAGCACTCAGGCCATTCCATGCGACACCTTTACTGTAAACGCCGCCAGCCTGAATAGGGTAAAGAACGCCGTGATCCACACCGGTCTCATACAGACGCTCGCCAGTTTTATCCCAAACAAGTTTCATAGATTTGTTCCTCCTTAAAAGAATATGGTAAAGACATCATGATTCAGGTTGTCTTTTTCGTAGTGCCGGATAAACCGACAAGTGGGCAAAGCGGCTACTTTACCTACGAGCGGACTATCCGGATCTTTATCAATGACTGTTACTGAATATTTTCGATGTGACAAATAAACCCCGTCATTCGCATATGTGTTCTCGATACTGTCAAGACCGTATACGATGGCGGGGTAATTCATCTTAACCGATTCTGGGGGTTGAAAATAAGCGTTCCTCGTTCCAAGGATTTCGCAGAATATCTCATGTAGCAGAAGACGTCTGTTCGTCGCCATGATATACACCCCCTATTGTCAGAATCAGCCTTGGGTACTGAACTTCTACATTTGAAATCTTCCATTTAGCACCCATAAACCCAACGTACCGCATCGAATGAAAATTCTCATTGGCAAACGGATCGGCAACAATGCTGATCTCATTTGCGACATTGATGTCGTCGTTGAGCGTTTCAGCGCTTTGGAGCCTGCGCATATTACGAGTCAAATCACCAAAGTACATACGCTCGGTAATCTGCTCCTCCCATACGCCAGGTCTCGTTTCCACTGTCTCAGCATAGCCGATTGGTCCGTAAAATTTCGCCATTTTGAATTTTTACCTCCTGGACATTAGCCGCTGACAGACTCTGCTTTCTCCTCGATGACGATAGCAGACTTGATTCTGGTAAGCTGACCGGACTTGCGCGTCTCCAGCAGCGACTGAAGCTGATTGAACTTGATGTCGAAGTCGGTGAAGTGAGTCACATCGCCGCCCTTGGAAGCGCCATATCCGTAGTCAGCCATATTCACGCAAATCGCGTGCAGCTTGTGCTTGACGCCGTCGGAATCGGTACGAACCTTCCCTTCGAACTGCTTAACCTCATAGATATTGGCAACGCCCAAAGCCGCAGCAAGCTCAGTATCCGTCTCGTAAATACGGCGGCCATTGCGGTCGCGAGCGAGAATCATGGTGTTGTGCATATCGGTGGTGATGAACAGGTCAGGCTTACCAGTACCACGGAAGTCCTTGCGAGCCTTACGCAGAGCCGTAACCATAGCCTCGGCATAGATGAAGCTTTCTCCGAAATACTGCTCAGTGTTGGCGCCCTGAAGCTCCTTTGCCATGGCGGCGAAGTCCACATCCTTGTGGATGGTGTACAACTCATCATCGGTCCAGATAGGACGAATCTTGTCTGGGAAGATTTTCTCAGGATCACTGTTGGGACGCTCATCTCCCAGCATAGTAGCAACAGCCAAAGTTTCCTTCAAAGAAATCTGGTCGATGCTGTACTGGAACTGAACATAGTCGAAATCTTCGATATCCACCACATCATCACGATGAAGCTCGGAAGTGACATATACCGTCTGCGGGTCGGTGGTACGCCTTACCAGCTCGTAGTTGCCGGTGATTTTCTTCTTATTTCCTTTCGTATAACCCTTGGCTTCCAGTGCATCGATGTTACGGATATCCACATGAGAAGTACGAACCCGGCCATGAGGAATCTTCTGAGTCTTGGCCATAATCGCATCAACCCATCCCATATCGTTGGTGATAAGTTCAGGAGTACGACTGGGATGAGCCTCAACATACTCCGGGAACATGGTGGTAATGTTTCCGTTGCCAGTCTGAACAAAACCGCTGATGTCGGCGTGCTGAAGCCCATGCTCCTCACTGTAAATTTTCATAGCAAGCTTGAGAGAACCAACGTTGCTAGATTTAGCAAGCTTCAGAATTTCACTCTGAGCCGCATGAGACAGAACGTTATCCTGAGTCTCACCCTTATTGTCAAACACATTATGTTTCATATCTTCGTTTCCTCCTTTAGAATCGTCATCGTTATCTTCCTGCGCCACATTTTCGCCAAGAGCCATGCCGATTAAGCCCAGAACAACATCCTGCTCTTTTTTGTCAAGCTTTCCACGAATACGGTCAAAGACTTCACCGATCGTTTCATCCTTGTCGGTCGGCTTATCGTCCGGTTTCTTATCCTTAGATTCGCCGTTATCATCCAGCTTCTTGTCTTTAGATTCTTCTGCATCATCCGAGTGATAGAGCATGATGTTTTCGTTGTAATTGATAATCAGTTCATCCTCGACGGCAACGCCGTGATTCATAACCGTATCAATGTAGGCTCCGGGATTTGCGCCGGCTGTAACAAGGCTCACCTCGCGGATAAGGCCGTGAATAACTTCGTTTCCCATCTGCTTTAACTGATTCGCTGCTATAGACAGTGAGACGACATCTCCATGTTGAACAACACTTTTAGCAATCTGACCAAATTTTGTATTGTTAAATGTACAATAGGCATAAACACCTTCGTCTCGGTTCTCCAACAGCGCATGTCCCAAAACATTATCCGGTGAATCGTGTTGATGGTTCCAAACCAGACTTACAGTTTCGCCATCCTGATGCTTAAAAGCATCCTTACGGATGATTCTTCCATCGGCGCACTGTAAATCATTTCTTGTGGCCCAGCCACTGAAATCAAATTTCGCCATTTTGAATTTTCCTCCTTACTTCGTTTTCTTTGATGATTTACCTTTGCGCTTGGATACCTTCGGCATCTCGGCGGCAATCTTGTCAAACTCCCTTTGATAAATTTCCTCATAAGAAGAATCCAAAGACTCCTTTGCGGCTTTATAGGCTTCCCTCGCTGCGGAGATTGCTGATTTTAACCTGCTGGCAACCTGTTTTCGTTCAGCCGAAGCATTGGCAGAATTAGCCGCGCGGTCTTCTTTTGTTTCTTCCGACACTTGTTGCTTTCTCACAGTGGCATCGGAGCGGACACCTTCTTTACTGGACTGGGATTCTTCGCTTACTTTCGATTTTGCCGCTTTCGAATCCGAACGCAACTTGGCAATTTTCTCGTTACGCTCAGCTATCCGTTTTGCTCGTTCAGCTTTTGGCAAACCGTCCGGAATCTTTTCAGCCATAAGACGTTCTATCGCAGAATTAGTCTTAGATGTTATCCTTTCCTTCTCTGCCGTCGAGGTTTTTTCGATGTCTTCCAAATCGGATTTTTTATCCGAATCGATTGCCTCTTTTTTACGAGATGCCCTTTTGGTTAGAGCATCGTTTAACTCCTTCAGACGTGCAGAGATTTGTTCCCTTGTAGCTGATGCTCTTTCTCTAAGCGCAGTTATAGTCTGTTTTCGCTTTTCCTGTTCCCCCTCAATCTTAGCCTTTTTCTCGGCTTTGATTTCGTTTTTGGTATAGGACCAGACTTTCTTTCCTTCATCCGAAAGCTTGGTAGCCGAACGACGTCCCTTCAATTCCCTGGTTCGCATGTAATATTCATGAGCTTTTTGGGGGTCGTAATAGGGAGAGGCATAATGCTGAAGATTGTTGTCCATCTACGAATCATCCTCCTCTTCCTCATCATCGGAAATGTAATCGCCGATTATCTTTTCTATTTCAGATTCAAGACTATCCAGCAATTCATTTACGATACGATCCTGTTCGTTCTCGCCAGTTGAAGTTTCTTCGTCAGCCATCGCTGGATTTCCAGAATTAACCTCGCCTTCTGTCTGGTTGAGGTTTTTATTCCGAAGTTCATCCGCTTTCGGATCTTTTGACGGTTTCCATCCAATCGTCTGCCGCATCTCATTCGAAGTCGCAATCTCATTACGAGTCAGCTTATCAGAGATTTCAGCCAATTCAGTAACAGGTACTAATTTGAATGGATCTCTGAAGAACATAATTGACTGCTTCTGAGACCGGGCAGTTTTGGTCAGAAACTTCCGTTTCATCTCGTCAACAATAGCAGAAACAATCGGCTCAATCGTTCGGTTGTAGTAATTGAGCATTGTCGTTTCGTCGGCTGTACCATCTAAAATACTCTGAGTGATTCCCAACTGGCTGTATAGCATACTCGTTAAGTATTCAATCTGAGACATTAGATTGTTTCCAACGGAACGATTTAGCTGCGTGATATGCTCCGTACCATCGGTATAAGCGATACCATACTTAGAACCGGACAATTGCTGCTCAATATCTTTACGCCGTTTTTCGGCCTGTTGACGCCTTGCATCCGTCTTGATAACATACGGAAGCTGAATAATTAAATCCAACTTTCCGGAACTGCTTTGCTCATCGACAACATCCAAAAGGTTCAGTTTTCGAATTAACCGCTGCATTGTGGAATTCGGTTCATTGATAACCGCATAAAGCGGATTTTCAATAATCGCAACCGCTTCCTTTGGCATAAGAATGTCTTCTTTCAAACCGGTGTTCTCGTTGTAAACCTGAACACGAACATGCTTCGGATACCATTCGAGAATTTTTCCAGTTCGCATCTTGTCAATATCGAATGAACCTGCTACTCCGTCTTCCGGATCATCATCGGTGTCGGTAGGTACAATGGCTACGCATCCTTCATCCAACATCGACATGACAATATCCTGAATAAAAGAACGCCCAGTTTGATCTATATTGGCTTCCAAAGAAAGACAATTGTTCAAACCGGACTTTATAACTTCAAGAAATCGTTCATTATCATCCAAACGGACGTGCTGAATGTTGATGGCAGCCGCATCCAATGCAATACGATTGTATACGGAAGTGACAATAGACCTCTCGTTTCCTCTGGTAAGACGGGGGCGATCTGGTCTGTAAGAATATCCCGTTCCGATATCACGGTAATAGTTTTGCTGACCGTTACTTCGGAAAGCGTTCCAGGCATGTTTAAACCTGGAACCAATCGCTATATCCATTTTCTCATCACCTCCCTATGCCTTATCCAGCACTGTCTTTTTGTAAGCAACCCGACCGGAAGCCCATACACCATTTCGGAGCTGCGCCATGTTGTAACCTTCATCGGCAAGCGCCATCATAACGCCAACTTCCCCACGTTTTGCTACGAACTGAACGACTTTTCCGGACGGAGACCGAATCTTTGAAGCTGACTGGCTCATAAGTTCGGCCATTTTCTTGTTGTAGGCATTGATCGCCGAAGAACTCAATTTTCCGGATTTATTTACAGCTCCGGAAGTCCGAAGTATTTCATTCGCATATCGGCTCATTTCTTTTGAAGATTTTCTGCGAGCCTGCTCCGTAATCTTCTCGCTTTTCTTCTTGACCCAATTTGCGTCTTTTTTACTGAGATTTCCGAGTTGAGCCGGGGTTCGGCGGATGCCCCATTTCTGTCCCAAAATCCCATGATGTTCCATCATCTCTGACAAACGCGCTCACCTCCTTTACTCAAACGCATCTCTGTTCAGCTTATAGGCGATATAAGCATCCATCATAGCCGCCACAGCATCAATCTTTTGGTCGCCCCGCTTTTTGTAAAGCTTCCGATTCCCGTTAGTGTCTGTGATGGTAATACAGTTACCCATACAGAAAGACATCAATTCTTCGTCAAATAAAAGCATCCGCTCCTCGGAAAGTTTCTTTAACTCTCCTAAAGGAACGGATTCTGTTTTTGCCCCCTGTATTACTTTCTCAATGCCAAACGGACCGTTTTCGGATGCCCATCTCTCAACAAACTCTTTGGCATTGTAAGGGTCATACCCGAAACAACGGACATCGTACCCACGTTCTACGATATGGTTATCCAGATCTTCATACACCTGCATCATATCCAAAACAGTGCCTTCCATGACAATCAAACTGCCTTCCAGTATGAACTGCTCATACTTACTGCGCATTGCAGACGGAAGTTTTCGAAACGTAAGGTCTGAAATATACGCTCTGGTTTTGATTCCAAATGTCCCGTTTGATAAAGGAAACATAAAGGTAAAATCACAGAAGTCATCGCCTCTTGATAAATCGCCGCCCATAGAACAAGGCATACCAGAAAAATCCCGCTTACGATATTTCAAAGTTTCTTCATAAGTAAAGTAATAGGTATAACCCTCCATTGGCAGACCGAACCGTTTCGCCAAAATATCATTCCTAGCTGCCGGCGCATTCTCGGCTCTTTCAACATCACGCTGGTATACTTCAAAAGTGACGGTTTTTCCGAGGTTAGGATTGGCTTTCAGCCATTTGTTAGGCTCTGAAATCTCGTCAATGGAATCGAGCTTATACCACCAAATGGAAGTATTGATTGCCGGGTATTCGCCCTTTAAGATTTTCATCAATTCCATTTTGATTGTATCGCCGCTGCCGTTTCGGACAGTTCCTTCAGAGCTGGTCGCAATGATAAGATAATCGTCAAGTTTTGAAGCGCCTTGCTCAATGGCTCCGACCACGTCTTCCCTTACGTCACCGGACAGCCATTCATCGATTGTTGATACTTTAGTCCTCAAGCCTTGAAGTTTATCGATAGACATCGGACGAACCTCTATCAGAGAACCCGTGAAAAAGTTTTCGATTCCCTTTTTGGTTGAGGCAAGCTTTACACGGTTCGCTTTGGCACCCGTAGTATTTTGCAAAGAACCTTCCGTAAGAAATCGAAATAACGGGCCTTTGGCTCTTGTGATGGCTGTTTTTATTGGCTGTATTACTTCCTCTGCCTGTTTCATAGTCGGAGCGGTTGTTATTTGGTGAGTGGTAGAAGTATCAATGTTTTCGAAATAAGATTGGATGCAGGAATCATATAAGGATTTGGCGGCTCCTCTCCCAACAATCAAATACTGTTTGTTGATAAGTCGCTTCTTGATAGTTTTCACTACAAAATGCCCGCCGGGACCATTCGGATTCGGTTCCCACACTTCCCTCTCCTCGAAGTAGTACCAACCAAATATCTGTTCACCCCAAAGTTTGAATGTGTCGAGCATAACAAGATTGGCGCCATCAGTTAAAGTAAGTTCCTCTTCGCAATATGCAATCCACCCCTCAACCGGACGATCATCATAATAAATCCCACGGTCTGCGATAAGTTCATCGATCCGGTTCATTTCCATCTCGATTTCACGGCAGACGGGTATTTCTCCACGAATTACGGCATCTCTAAACGCGCCGTAATATTTCGGAACGGCAGTGTTTGATAATGCCATAATTTATTCACCTCGTCTCCGTTTAGCTGGATGTCCTTTGAATGATGGACTTAATCTTATCGTAGTTATTGTAAATTGTCAGAGCAGTAGATGTTACGGTGGCAACCGTAGTGCCGGCTTTCACAACATTGTTAAAATACTGCTTTCCGCGATTCACATTGCTCTGAGACAGCTTGGAATACTGCTGCTCCATTTGAAGCCGATTCAAACGGCTCCGAAGTTCGGCGTCACTCATTGTCTTAACGGACTTGGAACCGTGAGCTTTCTTATAATCCTCATGAGAATCATCTGAAGAACTCTTTTTCCCTTGTCCCAACCGTGCAGGGGTACGGCGAACGCCCCATTTCATTCCGAGAACGCCATGATGAGATAAACTATTATCCATTTTGATATTCCTCCTCTCCACTCGGATCGGCCGCAACAAGAATACGCCACTCAAGTTCTTTTATCTGCTGGTTCATGCATTCGATAACCGCAGACGCAAGTGGCGGGTCAAAGAGAAGTTTAACCTTCAAATGCATATAGGACTTTATGAATTCAATCTTGGATTTCTCAGGAATGAAATCGGTCCATAAAGCGTCATCGTCTTCAATGGAAAATCCATCAGCAGGACCGACACCAAGCTGAGTTAAAATTGAAAACACAGAGTTGATGTGCATAATAAGGTCAACATCATATACTTGGTATTCTTCTGCGATTCCGAGCAACTTTTTTATTGATGTCAGTATGCTTGGTATGTTCTTTTCCATCGCGGTCCTCCTTTTTACTTAAACCGTGATGAACTGTTTCATACAAAAGCCTTCCAAACCGGAATCGGTATAAACCTTGTAGAACTCGCCGATAGATTTATCCTTGTCAACCATAACTTCCGTATTGACCGGAATCGTGCCAAGAACCTCAGCCTTGTCATCCGGTTCTTTACGGATTCTGAGATTCGCACAATTGCTCACCAGACCGATTGCAGGCTCTTTCTGTGTTGCAGTCATTTCTTTAGATTCCATAATTTGTTTCCTCCTTAATGTCTCCATGGACAGGTATCGTTTTTTGTTCGTTCAACTGGAATATGGGGGATTGGAGTTTCGTCTCCATAGTGAATTGCGTTGTGGGTTGAAAGTTTTGTAGACACAACGTTGTCTGGGTCAAACACGCATGGATTCCGATTCAGAATATCTTCATAGGTTATAGGATTGATGTGGTGAATAATAATCGACCCAAAAATCTCAAATCCCTCTAAAGCCAAATCACACCCATTATCTCGAATGATGATTTTGTTTCTGAATCTTATCCATTCGTCGGAATGATAGAATTCCTGATTAAGCCAACGTTTAAAACCAAAAGTTTCTTCTGCAACTTTTCCACAAAGTCTGAGATACTGATACCGTTCCTCAAAAGTTGGAATTCGGATTAACTCACTATAAGTCTTCTTCATCCGAATCCTCCTCTCCGCTATACCGTCGAAACGCTTTCAGTGCATTTTCGTACAATTCCTCTGACCGATGTGCAGATTGCAGCGATTCCACTTTTGCCCTTAATAACTCGTTTTCACGTTCTATCTTCTCCCTCTCCAGACGCTCCCTCGTAGATCCCAGTTTTAAATAATGTGTTATGACCTGAGAGGAGGCTGTTCCCTCCATCAATTGTTTCTCAGCAAGATCTATCGCAAGAGAAATCATTTGATTTTCCCTCGCTTCGGGTGTCAACGCCGGTCGCATCTTTCTTGAAGAATTAGAAGAGCTTGCAGCCTTGGCTTTTCCCATACTTGCCGCCTCCTCTCGATTAGTTTGTTACTCGTTTTTCATACCTTTTAGAATAGTTCTCCTACGGTGTTTAAAGGAACTCACGAAGCCGGCAAATATACTTTTTCGCTGAAAGGAGAAAAAGAGCAAAAGAACCACAGCCAATGCCACGCCAACCCCACGAGCTCCTTTAAACACCGTAGGAGAATGAGGGGGCAAACCCAAAATATACCCCCGGAGAATTTTTGAAGACCGCCGCGATGTGGGAGGGGGTGCCTTTTCAGCGACCCTCCCCCTGTGTCCTTTATCCGCCAGTCTGATGGGCTGTCCATGCCCCTTTTGTGTCGAAAAGCAATTTTCTAGCCAGAAACGTACTTTTTCTGTTTTTCTTTTCAAGCAGTCGTAACTTGCTGTATCACTTTTCGGTAGATGTTGGTGACATCATACTTGATAATCTCGTCAATTGCTCTTTCAATTTCCTGATTGTTTTCTTCATCCGAAAGCTGATCGGAAGTTCGAGCAATTCTTCCCAAGTACGAACTTGAGTGATAACCTTTTTCCTCATCAAACAAGAACCAAGAAGTGAACTGTTCAAATGGATTGAAAGGGTTGTCAACTGTTGTCAAGGCACATCGTCTTTCCATAAATACTTAGCTCACTCCTTTCACTTTAAGTATTTGTTCACAGTTGATGTGGATACTCCGAGAGCCTCGGCTATCTCAGCAGTGCTGTACCCAGAGGCACTCATAGATGCAATCTTGTTCACCTTGGCTGTACTCAGAACTGTGGTGGAGCGAGGTGTTGCACGCTGTCTAAGAGTATCAATGTCAACATTGTTAATGATTTGGGTAAGCCGGTTCTCACTGATAGCGCCAGCCTGGATAGCTTCCCATTCACGGTCACTTATTGAGATTGTTTCTCTCGACGCTCCGACAGTGGTACGAGCCGCCGTCAACGCTTGTTGAGATGCTTTCTTAATCTCGCTCCTTGTCATGTCGGGATTCTCCTGTTTCTTAGCAGCTACGGTAGCATTCGCAATAACCTGAGCCTGCCTTTCACGAGGAGCGTTCCGGAGTGCCACATTTAACTGGGCCATCAAATGATCCACCTCCTCCTGGTATGTCTCTTTAGCAGAGGCGGAGTAGGCAATCTTACCTGTACTGAGCATCTCCTTACGAGCCCGATTCGCAAGAGATTTCATCTCATTTGCATAAGTAGCATAGGCTCTTTCCTGGGGGGTATCTGCATCAGAGACAAGGGTGAATGCATCCTTAGTCTCAGCCATCTTGGTACTTGCCTGAGTTCTGACTCTTGTTCTTCCATTCTTGTCAGTGTACTCCTCATAAACTTCTTTGTAGGTCTGCTCTCCGGTCTCCGGATTTATGATGGGACTTCCTTTTCGTTTCAGTACAGATGTCTCAGACTTGGCTCTTGAAATCAGAGTTGCGGCTCCTTCGTGATACCGGCCATCTTCATCATAGCTTCCCTGATACTTCTTCTTCAAAGACGCAATCCCGTTGTCAATCTCGCTTTGCTTATAGTCGAGATGGTGCTTTTCAGCATCAATAACAACCATACTGTGCCTTACTGCACGAGCAAGTTCCTCTGGAACAGCGCCACGAAGCGTCATGTCGGTAATCAGATTTGAAATCTTACCCATCTCGGTCTGAGTATTTCTCATAGGCTTGAAGCTGCCTTCAGGTTTTCCGCCATACTCAAGCTTCGGATCGAATCCTTCCAGTCCTTCTAATGCACGAGTCGATGTAATCTTTACTTTACCGCCAGTAGGAATTACCATAACGGTATCGCCATCGAAATCGGCACCAGATAATCTTTCTGCAACCTTACTGTTGATGCCAACGGCATCCATAGCATTGCCGAGAATTCTTTTGGCATCGGCCTGCTTATTGTTTACAGTAAGAACCGGAATTTCAAAGGTTCCACCATGAGGGAATCGGATAAGAGCAACCTGCTCTCCGTTCCGGTAGTTAGGAGCATACACCTCATTATCTTTCATAGAGGTGATTGGTAGAATTACCTGATACTTTTGTCTCGGTAAAGCCGCTGCCTGTAGATGGACTGCCGCAGAATCACAATCATCGGCAAAGGATTTTAGTAAAGCTTTTTTAACCGTAGGATTCGTGAGAGAACAAATCTCGTCAAATTCTGCCTGCTTATCAGCGATAGCCAAACCAAGCTGCTTCTTAATCAGAGTCATACTTTGCTTCGACAAAAATTGCGAAGGAAGATGGTCGCTCCATTCACCCCAGTCTCCTTCTTCCGCTCTTTTGTTAATAAGTGAAAGCTGTTTTTTACCATCCTTGTCATAGTAATAACTCTGTCCACCTTTTTTAGAAGTCGGGTCATCAGGGTCAACAATACCGTCTTTTATCAGAGAACCGAACGGATTATCCGGGTCTTTTCCGATAGGTTTCAAAACGGTGTCATTCTTAGGTCCGAGCATTGGTGTTCCGGTTTTCTTATTGGTATTGAACACAACATCTACACCATCGGGAAGGTCGTCTGAGTAAATAGCCATTCCTTTAATGTAATGTGTGCCGTCAACAAGAATCCGAACCTGCGCATAGTGAGATTCACCGAGAGACAAATCATCGACACCTCTTCGAATCTCAACAACACCATCCTTTTGAGTGCCGCCATCTTCAGCATACCTTATCTGAATCCGACTGGAATCCATACTTTTGGGATAGACATATTTCGGATCGTAGGTTTCACCGCCGTCATGAGAAACGTAATCGCTCAACGAATGAACATTCTCAAAATTGTAGATTTCCTTATGTTCTGTTCCAGGAGGACAGATAACTTTAATATTTGTCTGTTTTCCTGGATTTGTAACCTGTGGAACGCCGCCGCCATAAACCGGATAACCTTCCTGTTCCAGTATGTAAAGCGCCTGGTTCAGTTTCTCTTTTGAAATTCCGAGTTCTCGCTCAACCCCGGTTCCAACGTCAATCATTCCTTTTTCTTCGATTTGTTTCTTAAGGAATTCGGCGGTCTTTTTTGCCTGGTTCATACGAGCTTCTGAATTTTCATTTAAAAGAGAGCGAACAGAGGAATCGTTGGAGAACCCCATAATTGCTGCGATTTCATTCAGGCTCTTTCCGTCTTCACGAAGGGATCTTGCTCTTGCTACATCCAAAGCCCTTCTTTCATCTTTGGCTAACGACTTCTGAGTACGATATTGCGTTGTGGTAAGACCCATAGATTTTGCAATATCCGTTTCGCTGAGTCCCTGCTTTTTTAGTTCCTCAACACGGCTCAAAAAATCTCCGCTGCGCTGATAAGGGTTATCTCCAGAACCCCAAGGATATCTGCCGGAACGTCTCGGCATCCCGTAATGCATTAACATTTCTTCCGCAATGGGATTCATGGCTTAGCCCTCCTGTTCTTTGATTTTATTGATAATCTTATCAAAGGTGATAATCTTATCGATGATTGGAACAATTTCTTCAGCCGTTGGAGCGTGATACAAAATTTCATTGTTCTGATACAGACGCAATTCGATTTCAATTTCGCCAGGCTTCACTTTATATTCCAAACAAAAAAGAGCAGCGTAAATCATAAGCTGCTCCATGTGTGCCGGAATCACACCGGTCTTCAAATCGTGAATTCTAAGCAAACCGTTTCTAAACGCAATGCTGTCCGCTGTTCCAAAGCAATTCTCCGAATAAAAGAGAACCTGTTCAGGAACCATTTTGAATCCGATGGCATCGTTCACATACATATTCAATGTTTTCTGCGACTTCGGCAGCTTTTGCCCTAACCGAATACACTGTGCTGCGAACTCATGAAGAACAGTTCCTTTTTGTGTTGCCAAAAACTTTGAATAGGATTCGGCGACCTTGGACTCATCATAGTTAATCCAATGATATTTACTTGCGCCGAGAAAAGCGTGTTGCCCTTCAAGATTCAAATGATTGTTGAAGTTCATATAACACTTCCTCCTTGTTCTCCGGACAGATGAATCTGGAGAACGACATCTCGTTCATCAATCCGACATAGTATTCTTGATTTGGCTGCTTTTTTGCTCCAGCGCTTTTCTTACATTCCAAGGAAGCCCACTTGTTCTTGTAAAGGATGGTCAGGTCGGGAATACCCTGAATATAACTGGAATCATTCTTTGTGACGATGCAACCGGGAAACATTTTTTTCAATTCTTTTATCAACTGCGCCTGAAAATTGCTCTCCAACATTTCAGCGAGCCTCCTTTCTTTGTTTTTCAGAAAACGAAAAAGAGAATGTAGTCTTTAAAAATGGCTATTTTATCCTCTCTCTTCATAAAAGGGAATGTTTTTTTCGCGGGCTAAAAAAGAGCAAAAGAAAAGACAGAAACGCTAAAAAGCACCTCTGTCCTATTTAAACCCATATGTAATTTTTTATGATGTTAGCTGTTATTTCTCAGATACCGTATCAGTATCCAAATAAGCCATAGACCGCCGGTAAAGAATGTAAGAAATACGTCCAGAATTAAACCTGCGGTGCTTCGTTTCTTTTTTCCGCCTTTACTCATCATGCAACCCCTTTCTATATGTCTTTATTTTCATAATCTTCACCATCTGTAATATCATTTTGTCTAGCTGTCAGATTAACTCCGATAGCAGTACCAAGAATAGCGACAACAGCAGCGGCAACCCCACTTGCAATGCTTATTACTTTCATCCGAGCATTTGTTTTTTCAAGGTCTTTACGAGAAACCTCATCTGCAACTTGCTTCATCTCAGATAGAATATAAGTCTTTTCTTCAAAAGTAAGATTGTCCTCTTCAAGAATCTTTTCAAGAGCTGCCATGACTCGACCATACATATCATAGCAAACCTGCGCACTTTCTTGATCTTGGTCCATTGATTTTTCAAGTATAGTCCGATATTCCTTCATGACATCCAAAGAGGTCGATGCGAAATTAGGGAACTGCTCCAATGCTTTCTTAGCAACTTCGGGGTTCATTCTTGGAACCATCGTGGCAAACTCTATTACTTTATCCTTTGTAAGATGTCTGAAATCAGGAATATCCAACTTTTTAAGAACCTGCATTTCTGTATAAGGTCTGGTTATACCTCGACTCCCTTTACTCATACCGCTACCTCCATATCAGAAGATATAAAAGCGCAATAAAAAAGTGCGCCCCAATGATGAGACGCACCCGCAAAAGTGAATCCCTCATTGTTGCGACACAATCTCATCCCGTTTAAGGCATAAGTAAAGAGAGAAAACACCCTTTGCCAAAGTGATTTCCCTTAAACGAGATATATGAAATTGTGTCGCAGAATAAGTATAGCACAACCAGCCGAAAAAAGAAACACTTTCCAAGAAATTTTCCGCCAATCGCTTGACATTTTCGGAAATTTGTGCTATAGGCTTTATGCCGTAATCAATTGTCCCCGCTGCTCCATGTAGTCATAGACCATCTTCGTCCCGTCCACAAAATACACCAGAATGGACAGATACCCATTCGGCTGGTAGCGGGCAGCATTTTTTGACAGTCTCGGAAATCTCCTCTGAAAATCCTGGTAGATTTTAAGCCATGTAACTTTTTTACTCATAGAACACCTCTTTTCTTGCTTGTGGCCAAAAACCCACTTTTTCTGCCCCTATTTATATATACTATTAAACTTTCTATCATAATAGTTTAAGAAAAAAAGTGGGCAAGTGGGCTTTTTGATTTCTCAAAACCCGCAAACCCGCATAAATACTGGGTTTTTCGATGGTCAAATTTCCAAAATTGTGGCCAAATCCATGTTTTAAAAGTGGGCAGAAAGTGGGCAAGTGGGCAGAAATCCGGGTAAAATCATCCGTACAAGTCTCAAAAGACCTCCCAAATTCTCCCCAGATTTACCCCAAACCCACTTTTTCTGACCAAAAGCCCATTTTCAAAAACCAAAAGTGGGCAGAAATTTTTAACCTAGATTAGACTTCATCAGGCTCCGAAGACCGGTACGGACGATAAAATTCACCGTAAATTGACGTCGGGTTTCTTATCGTAGAATCTGCATACCGGATCTTTCCGCTCTATAAAATCAATATCTTTCGGAAATTCTTCGTATACTCTCTCGGATTTCTTGAGAAATTCCATGTATGTTTCGATGTTTTTGCATACTTTTCTGTGTGTACAACGAGTACACATTGTCTCTCTAACTCCTCCGCCCACAAACTTCACCTCCAATTTTTCACATGTTGCCATAAGTTCTACCTCCAAATCTTTCCCGTCTGCTCGTCCCGTAAAACGATTCGCTCCTCCAGATGGAAGCCAGCCAGTTCACAAATATCAAAGATGGTATGCAGCAGTTTGTGAAACCGCTCGTCCTCTCTGTCCAGATTCTTCATCGCCTCATAAGCAGTCGGGTCAGAATAACCCTCTGCATTCTTTCGTAAATCTCTATCCGTCAAAAGACTTCTCACCTCCTTCTTCACGCCATTTTTTCAGATCGATTCCATATTGCTTCAATAAATATGTACAGAGCCAAACTTTATCGTCCTCCTCCATAACATATCGTTCGAGAAGTTCTGCTATGGCTTTGTTGAATCGGTCGTAGAACCTTCGCAGCCTTTTCTCTCCAAAACCGAACTCTGAATGGAGAATCCATAAAATAAGCGCGTCAATTTCTGTCGCGTGTTTTTTATCGTACTCTGCGAGTTGCCTCTGAATTTCAAGGTTCATAGCTTTTTTCTCGGCGACAGTCATAGCGGCTCCGTATACTTTCCCGGCAGCTTTCTTTATCCGCATCTCACAGCCCTCCTCACATAATCCAGTTCTCCTTTGCAAAGAAGAGCGGTAGCCCCATTATCAGGGTAAATATAAAAGCCGCTGCATCATACTCAATCAGGATGCTAAGGGCTCCCAGAGAGATAAGCGCAGCGGAATATAATTTGTTCTTTATCAATTCACGCTTCCACATAATATCCTCCCTTTATGACGGCAACGGTGCGCCCGATCTCCAGGCAATCCAAGCCACGAAAAAAGCGATTGTAATCAATAAGACCACAATCGCCGTCAACGCCGAAACAAAATGAAGAATCAACTTACGAAACCGTTTCTTTGACATTGTCCTTCTCCTTTTTCGATTTCATGATACCTGCCTCTACATCATCAATCTTTACCAGCACACCGTTTTCTCTGAATTTGGAATATGCTCTGGCGGTCGCACAGTGCTCAATACACTGACACACCCTGTTAATCAACGCATACATGCAAATATAGAGAATCAGGAAAGCAATCACATACTGTAAAAAGCTCATAAATTTTCTCCTTTCGAATTAGATTCGGAAAGCTTCTCTTTCATCTTTCCGAGAATGGTATCAACCGACTTTCGAGTTTTTGGACTCATCTTCATATAGGTCTTATGCTCATCGTACCAGTTGAATATTTCATTAAGATCGCCTTTCTGCCAACTGAATGCCAACCAATCACAAATCATTTCAAGAATATAATTGTAAGGCATATCCAGGGCAATCTCACCCTCTTTTGGGTCATCGTTGATGAGAACCCAGTGCTGCCAATGATGAGGGTTTCTGTGAAGATGCAGAAGCCACGCCTTTCTGTAATCCTGCACCACCTGATAAGATTTGTTGTTGCCGTAGAAATACCGGTCGTAGGCTTCATACTCGTCCGGCTCATTCTTGGAGGTATCGTGTGCGAACCCTGTCTGCCAAGCCACACCATCTACCAACAGTTCGGGAAGGTTCTCCTGAATCCATTGAAAACCTTTGTGGACGTTGTTACGGTGCTGCTGCAAATATAAATCATACTGTGCACTCATTCAATTTCATCTCCTTCATAAATCTGTAACGTTCCGTCTGCATTGTAAAGCGGGGAAAACACTCCACACCCGGCATTGTTGGAAATATTTTTGTTTACGGCATACATAACTTTTGTTTCCTTATGATAGACAATCATCCAATAATTAGTAGTTTCCGCGCAAACAAACATTGAAGGGGCATTGTCTTCATCTGCCTGTATCACCGAACCACATCCTACCAAACAAACCATCATCACAACCGCCAACACCACGCTTAAAATACGTTTCTTCATTTCGATTCAACATCCCCTTTCGCATTGCAGGTAATAAACTCGCTGTACGGAAGCTGCTCAATCCACCGACAGAACTCACGCCATTCGTCCAGTTTGTGATCTTTGCGCCAGCGATAAATACTGGCAAGCACTTCATAGTTCAGCATAACCGTCCGCTTCTGGTTGTAGGAAGAGGGGAGTAGCTGGATCATCTGCCACCATGCTCTTTTGTCCTTTTTTATTCCAGATTCCTCACCGGTTAAATATTCATGCCTCCAGAAATTAAGCGATTCAATAACCTGATCGAGAATATATGTAGACGATTGGTAATAATGGTCTGGTACTCCGTTGCCACCGCTTAAATGCTCCCAGCTAAAATCACCCCTTGTAAATTCCTTTGCCTGAATCTTATGCATGGTGGAGCAGGAATTGGCTACGGTTCCCACCTTATAGGTATCAAACTCCTTCCACCAGTAGAGCGGAGCAGTAATATCCAGGTACACCGTAATCATCCGGCGGTACTTTGCATGAACCGGCCCGCCTGCTGCCAGCTTCATCATCAGCTCGTGATCGGCTTTACCAAGCTGGAAAGAGTGGTCATAAGTATGCTCGCAGGAAGCCTCTTTAGCACAGTTTTTACAGCCGATACCGTCATCACCGCCCTTACAAGTCCCGCTATCGGACTTATCCCAACTGTTCATCGGGTTACGCATCCCTCTGATGGTTTCCTCCAAACCATGAATGCTTACCTTTTCAATCTTAATCATCTTCTTTGCTCCTTTCCTCGCACACCTTACAGCGGCAATCCGTATCTGGTTTTCCTTTCTTATATAAGCCACAGTAGGCACATTCGTTATCATCAGGTTTAATCCGTATCTTTCTTATTTTGCATCTATACCTGCCCCAAGAAGAACAAAATATAGCTTCTGTGCAGGTGGTACAATTTTTCACACTCATCGGCAATTCTCTCTTTCTCTTTGTAATTTCACATCAATAGCCTTTTGCAAATCCTCCGGCTTGACATCAAAAATGGACTCAAGAAAAGATAAGCAAATATAAGCGTCTGCTATCTCTTCCAAGAGTCCAAGTTTGTCACCATATCCACGAATCTGTTTACTGACCTGCTGTTGCAACTCGGCGAACTCCTCCATAGCGACAGTGCATTTCAGTTTCCATGGATACTTTTTATACTGTTCCGAATAATTCGCCGGCGTTCTTTTTCTGAAAGCTGAACGTCGCTTTTCAGCCCCTGAATAAATCTACCTCGGTTCATCGCTGTTCCTCTTTTCCCAGTAAGAATCGTAATCTCCCTTTACAAAATTCTTGGCGTGAGATATATCCGAAGTGTGCTTACATTCCGCCGAAGGACAGGAATCACCACACTGTTTTCCGTCACAGAGATAAAGAATGTCCGCTACCTCCTTTGAAGGAAGCCAAGCATTCCGGTCGTCAATATACTCGTTGGCAAATATCTTTCTCGTATCCGTTCCGAAAGATGCCACTATTTCCGGCAGGTTCTCGTTGACAGCATCAAATACAAGTCCCTGCTCGGCAGACCAGCTAATTGCATTTTTCAGCATATCGTCCACCCGACATGTCCAGAGGATGAGCTTGTCTCCATTCGCCTGCCGGTCTTTCAGATATGTAATCATCTCTTTGTTTGCTTTTCCGATTTCCGGCCACTTATTCTCGCACAAAGTACCGTCAAAATCCACCGCAATAATTTTGTTTTTCATCTCTTTTTCTCCTTTCAGAAAACTGATTATTCTAGCCATTCGTTATCAATATAATAGAAACCATAGACACAGAACCCGATTAAGACGATCCAGAATATCCAAAATATTATTAGTATCGAATCGGATTCCAAATGTTCCAGTGTTTCTTCAATTGATTTGTTTTCATAAAACGGCGTGTTGTTTGATATAGTCTCATCTTTCAAATTTGCGAAGATAGTTCCGGTAAAACTCACCCCAACGCCATAATATTTATACCGAATGTGACCAGACTCTTTTATGGTGTCAATGTACTCGGTTCCGGGAAGATCTATCTTTTCTGAAGGAAAAATATGCCCCAGAAACGATATTTCACGGCACATCAGCTCCTCACTACCGACTCTATCCCAGGTCCAATATGTTTCGGTCGTATAATACGTCTGCGTTTTTCCATTAACAGTTCTCGTATGTGCCACTTGTCGAGTATGTTTTGTATACCGTTCTTTCACTTTCTCAACATACATGTAAACAGAATCAAGTTCCGGATATGTAACGGTATCAACAGCTTCTAACTCGCCATACACAAAAGCATTACCGACATTTGTCCGCATACCATATTCAAAAAGATCTTGGGTTTTGATTTTTATCGCCTTGTTATATTTCTCGTTTCGGTCTAATTCCCAATCAGAGATTCTCCCAGCGATAAGAACACCAATAAGTAACATGACAGCAATGATTGATATGCTTGCCAGTATTTCGCGTTTTGTAATTTCGAAGTCGCCAAAATCAAAACCTCTATGTCGTCTGTATCCTCTCATAAGCACCACTCCTCAAATAAATTCTGGGGAGCATCGACAGGTGCATCATAATCCAAATACGAATATTCCTGTACTTCATAGCCAAGGATACTTAAAAATATTCTGGTCGGAAATTTTCTTACATATCGGTTGTATTCCTTTATCTGGCGATTGTAGTTGCTCCGATACTCGGCGATTAAATTTTCCGTAATAGAAAGCTCATTCATCAACTCTTTATAATTCTCATTTGATTTTAGTTCCGGATATGCCTCTGATACAGCAGTTATGGCAGTTGTAACATTTTCAATATCTCCGGTAGAACCACGCCCTTCAACAATTGCAGTAAGAGTCTCCGCCTCATGTTTATCATATTGCATGACACAATCCGCGAGGTTATAAACCAAATCAACCCTGCGTTTTTCCTGCACCTTGATATCAGATGCTGCCGTATTTACCTGCTCTTCCAGTGAAAAAGCTCTGTTCTGAGCACTCTGAACTCCGAATACGCACAATAAAATAACAGCTACAACTCCGGCTGCAACAATCCATGCAACTTTCCAGTTTTCTTTAATTGTTTTCATGATTTTTCTCCTTTTCAAATAAAATATCGTAACCACATTGCATATATTTTTTGTTGATGGTCCAATTGCCTTAACAGGTCGATGAATTCAATTTCATCAAGTGCTTTTAACTTTATGGATAACGTAAGTAGGAATATCCAGAAATCAAACAACAACCGTTGCATCCTTATCTCCTCCGAAACTTATCCACACTCTTAATAGCACCCGTTTTCTTATTGATGATACGATAGCAGAATTCAGTTTCCTCAACAAACATCCAGTCTTTCCAATTGAGACTGTGTGCTGACAGACACCGTTTCTGCTCACAAGTTAGTCTTTTCGGTTGTTTCATACTTCTCCTTTCTTCGCCGTGAGCCTCTGATACAGCTCTTTTGCCTCCTCACCCTTAAAAGCGTTGATAACCTCTATCTCGCCTTTTTTCTTTCTTCCGACAATCAACACCGGAACATCTCCGTGCGTATAGTCGAAGCTTACCAGGATAGTGTCAGATTTTCCTTTCATTCGACTCTCCTTTTCTACCATTTTACATACCCACTTTCGTTGAAGTCCTTTTTATCTTTCAATGCCCGGCTGATAGCCAAATCAATTCCAGAACGGGATTTCAAGTGATAGTAGTACAAATCTTTGTAGGGCGTATTTAGCCTGTCGATTCGACCTGCTGATTGCTGCATAATCTTGTAGGAATAATTCTGAGAGTAAAATATAATCGTGTCAGTCTTGATACAGTTCCAACCCTCAGCTCCTGCATTGTACTGAACTAAATATACCCAGCTCTTAGCTTCTGGAATCGGCTGATGGGAATGCCCGTTCCACTCTGCCATTTCAAAATCTCCAGTATCTCCACAATCTGCACGGCCAAGAAACATTTCCCTAAGAATTTCCAGTTCGTAGTCAAAATTGTAGAAGATGATGGCTCGCGGATGTTTCTCAACAATTTCCAGCAAGGCAACCTGTCGGGCTTCCGATGTATTCACAATCTTCCGCCAAACATAGCAGAGACCACCAGCATTCATGATAGGTTCTTCTTTATATGGGTCCCATCTGGTTCGAGACACATCCTTGTATTTCTCAACATCGTACTTAACATACACATCTTCGTGATGAGAAACAGTAGTCCTCTCGAAATCCATGTTTACCAAAATATCATTCCTCTGCCGAATCAACCGACCAGTATTCAAATATCTGTCCACTTTCGGGAATTTGCTGAATCGGCTGTAAACAATATGCTCTCTGGTAAACTCGGTTCGATTCCGATAAAACCCATTCGCAATAAAGACCGGAATATAATCCTGCCAAGTATCTCCTGGAGTAGCGGAAAGAAGAATCCACTGATTGTTTTTTGCTATTCGCAGAAATGACTTTACCCATGTACCAGAGCCAACCACGCGCTGCTCGTCAAATATAAAGAAGGCGTCCGTAATCTCTGCGTATTTTTTTATGTTGTTCCACGAATCTACAATTACTTTGTTTCGATACAGATTGAATTCATGAGAAGTAGAAAGAAGGAAGGGCGACAGCTCACCCTCCCACTCCTTCGTGTCCCGTTTCCGAGCAGTTGTGATGATATAAAGGTCTTTAATTCCAACATCATCCATCACAGCATACTCCTCAGTATCAATTTCTCCGCCATTGCAAATATAATAGTAAGCAAGTGCAGTTCGTGATTTTCCACTACCTACGCCACCACAAAGAATGCAGCCATTTTTCATCTTCTTGACAGCATCTAATTGATAGTCGTAGAGCTGCACCCCTGCCATAATCAGTCACCCTCGTTGTAGTCGTTGGTCCATCTCTTAATCTTGTTGAAATAGCTGCCCTTGTTACCCAACGCTTTTTTTGCGATAGCCATCGCCAGACCCTTCTCCGGATCGAAGTCTTCATTTTTTGCCTTTACTACTGTCTTGGTGCCGTCTGCCCAGAAGACAATCGTTGCAGGATTGTTGAAGATGACTTTCTTAATTTCCAATGTCATTTTTCTATGCAGTTCCGCGGTACCGAACACATCGTTCACCGCGTATTTAAGAGCATCAAGACGATTCTCTGCCTCCGTTGCCCTCCGGTTCGCTTTGCTGATTTCAGTGGCAGCATACATCAATTCCGGCTTATCAGTATCGGCTGCGTATACATAACCGCCTCTCATGTCACCAATCAGCTTCTGATTCGGAGAGTTGATCAATCCCTCCATGGTTTTCATAAACTCGCGTGCGTTCATTTCCTTGCTCATGATTTTTCTCCTTTCAATGTTTGTTTACATGTCTTCAAGCACCGCTTCGATGCTGTTTTTCAGATTCGCCATATCGGAATACATTTCGTTTTCCTTATTAGTGCAGTCATCTTCTATGGGAGAATTGTTCAAGAAGAAATCAATCTCCCTCAGCAGATTAGTCAGCCTTTCTTTCATCAGATTCTCCTTTCAAAAGCTCGTCCATTTTACGAACCATTCTTCGCATTGCCCACACATCGGAAAAATACATCATTGTAAACCAGTAATTTTCCGTCGAGTCACCCTCAGCAATAGGTTCTGTAAAGGTGTTACCGACCTTGATATAAGCTGCCACGCCCAGCAGAGAAAGCTGAATATAGCACATCAGAGCCACAATCTCGTCAATATCCTGTGCAACTACCAAAACGTGGTTCTGATAATTCAAATGTTCCTTCTCCAACTGCTTTCTTGCGGCATGAACACCAGCAATCAAAGTGGCTCCCGCGCCACAGCATGAGTCACAGATAGTTATGTAGCCCTGTTCATTAACCTGCTGAGCCACATTATCACCTAAGGCAATTTCCGCCATAAGTTCACAAACGTGATACGGTGTAAAGAATTGCCCTCCGGACTCATTGCCTAAATTGAGTTCCATAAAAATACTGCCCAGAAAGTCCTGTTCCTGGTTTTCTTCCAAGGCCAAGACTGTCTGAGCAGCAAGTTCAGGAAATATCGCCTGTTCCTGTTTATTGTATTTCTTGATGATTTTCATATATCTGGCTTCCCGCTCATCATAATGGAATTTATCCACTGGATTCGAGAGCGAGCAGGCAAACATGATTACGAAATCCCTCCAAATATCCCAAGCTCTATGACGATAGGTAAGTTTTCTGAAAGAATCCAAGAACTCCTTTCTACCGTCATTTTTTTCTGGGACTTGTTTTGGGTTTCGGCTCCGGCTTTTTGGGAACTTCTGAATCAACATCTTTGCTCGGCGGTTTGTAGGTCGGCATTGAAATCGTAGGTTTCCATTCCGGAACCGGCTTCATTTTTGGCGAATCCGTCTTAGGCGAAGTGGCAGGCGTTTTCTTTTTGGCTGTGGTCTGCTTCTTCTTTTTCTTCCAAAACGCCATAGTTTCTCCTTTCAAAAATATAAGTCTTAGTTGAATGGAAGCTCGTCCGGGCCCTCCATTTCGGCATACTTTTCCGCAAATTCATCTTCCTCGATGGTGACATACATATTTTTTAAATATGCCTTAACCCCAGATTTCTCGTTCTTCGTTCCTTCCTGGATTACCCAGTTGTAGGGCCGAATGGTCAAATCCACATTACGAATCTCAGCATAGTCCAGAGAGTCAATCGCCTCCTCGTCCAACTGCGTTTTCGTTCTTCTGGTAATCATGAACACCTTTGGTGGGATATTTTCAAAGCTTACCGCGACCTGGAGATAGTGCTTCGGCTCATCGCCCTCATCCTTCGGGGTAAGAACACGGATGTTCCACCCCTCCTCAGCCAATCTCTGGGCCAGTTCCGGGTCGTCAATCACAACACAGAAATTGCGGCTTCCAGCTCTGTTATACTTTCCCTCTTTACCGGAAAAGTTCCGGAAGATGATACGGGCATTCTCCATGATGATGTTGTCGTTTACTCTTTTAGACATAATCGTTCTCCTTTTCTTTTAAAATGGTAAATATTCTTCATCGGGATCGTCTTCCGGCGGATTCATGGAATGGCTCATAATCACATCCGAAATATCATACCCAAGATTGCAATCCATATGGAACTTGTCATTATGAAAATTCGGACAGTCAAAGCACGTCGCGTATTTCATTTCCCCGCAAGGCGGCATCCACGGTGGAACCTCAGAATCAACATCAGCATCGTTGGCACCAAGCTCCTTAATATACGGGTCGTCAGACACGAACCATTCGAAATCGCCATACTCCGAAATAGTCTTAACCGCGTCATCAACCAGCTTGTCATAATAGCTGCGGTCGATATCGTCTTGCTTATCCAGCTCCCGAACCATTTCCGATTCCAGCCACCGGTATCCTTTTGAACCCGTAGCGGCATAGTATTTTCCATCTTTCTCCCGCATCAGGAGTCCGCCGCCGCACCCGTCCTTGATAGGGCAGAACTGTCCGATTTTTCCGATGAAACGATAGCAGTGCCCATCAGCAATAATCTTTCCAAGTCTTTCAAATTCCTGACATTCATCAGTCATCGGATCTTCGAGTTTTGATACATCGCTAAGTTCTTTTAGCAACTTTGCGTATTGCTTTTCTTCTTCGGACACATCTGGCAGCCCTTCGTTCATATCCAAATATAAAGCGCTACTTACAGATTTGGTCTCGCACATATCCTCGAAAGCAATATCTTCTCCACTGAAAAGTTTCTTGAACACATAAGGAACTGCAAACTGGGTACCGGTAGCTGTCCATTCGCCGGCGTGCTTACCATCTTTGTACTTGGCAATATAGACCGCGTCATTCACCAAGCACATCCGGTCGTATGTAGCCTCGTGCTCAAATGTGTACCCATACCGTTTACCATAATCCATAACAAACTGGATAATTTCCGGCGTAGCGTCAGGAATCTTGATAGAATCTGTCTTGATATGGGCAACAGTAAAGCCCCGTTCCTGCACCTCATGTTTGAGGTTAATCATGAACAGAGCTCCTCGTTTAGCTACAATATTGTCTTTGTTTCTCGGATCGCGGAATGCGTTCTCGAAAGAGGCAGAAGTAAGGCCGTAAACCGAATTGATTGCTGTCTTCAGAGCATCAGCAAGCTGCTTGGATGTCATTTCACCGTCAATTACTTTCTGGATATACGGTGTGAGCTTTCCATCCAGCATCGTATTGACAATATCCCATGCTTCATGCTTGATGCTTACACGCCCTTCGACAATATCCCGAAATGCTCTTGTGAATTTCACGCCGAATAGGACTTCTGCGATTGCGCTGTGTGGATGCATTGAGGAAACGTCCAGCAACGCCACATTCCCATACATCCCAGGTTCGGCATAGACATACCCGCCTTCGCCGACTTCTTCGTCGCGGTAAGTGGATTTTCCATTTTCGAACTTGTAACCAGGAAAATATGGAAGAAAACTGCCTGCTTCACCGTGAGTTCGTTCCATCATCTCCGGACACGCTTCAGCAAGGAATGAATATGTTTCCTCGTCCAAATCATGCACCGGTTCTGCCAGATTACGGTAGTGGAACTGATCCTGCGGCTTTCGGTTATTTCCAAATATAATTCTGGTAGTTAGGCTGTTCGTCGTGTCGTTGACGGTCATATCCGCCAAATCCGCCAGAATCTGCCTTGCCGTCCAATCCGCTTTCAAGTAAACAAAAGACGCCTCGGTAGCAATTACATCGTTATCACAGTATTCGGCAACCTTTGTCCAAAGTTCTTCCGGTACAGGTTGATCCCACGGTAAGCCAAGCTCCTGGTGATGGGTTCCCGCTTTGATGATTCTAATTTCGTCATCGGAAAACCCTTTCTTTTTCAGCTCCTTTTCTGTGACATTTCCCATTTCGATTTCCAACTTCTTCAGGCTTTTTTTGTTTCCGGCAGAAGCGAAGTCATAAACGTCTGTATAACTGACATTGTAGGCTTCTCCGAAGAAACAATTTGCGCTGCCATTGATAATTTTCTGGGACAGATTATAGAGCTGCTCGTTTGAATATCCCATAAGCCGGGCGTACAGAATATGATTGTCATACCTGCGGCAATTAAATCCAACTAAACGGAACCTCATTAAGTCCTCTATCTCAGATGGCGTCGGGTTAATCATCCGTACAACCGGCTTTCCCTCACCTTCGATTTTCCAGTTTACAAGAAACAGGTTGGGAAAGACCTCAACGTCATAAAATATCAGTTTCGCATTCTCATTTTTCACGGCTGTGGACGTGTCGGCAGATTTAAACTGCATCTTGTTTACCAACTTGATACAGTAATCAGCCTGATGAGAACTGTTCGCTGCAAATGCCAATACTGCATTCCTCATATCCGTGACATCATATTTTAAGTCACTGGAATATGCATCCTCCAGTATTTTGTAAATAAAGTCGATACTGGGCTTAGTACCCGGATGAATCTCTTTGTTGAGATTACGTTTTATCAGTGTTCTAAGCCCTTTCTCGCTTTGAACTGCTTCAAAATTTACCATTTTATTTTCTCCTTTCAGCGGTAAACCAGAGCTAATTGTCGCGATAGGCAGGTTGTTGCATTTCGACACTTTTCGTCTTAATGAACTGTTGCCTGTGAACACCTTAACTTCTACATGGTCATCATAAATGCGGCTCAGTCTTGCCGGATCTCCCGTATAAATATAATGCAGATGCACTCCGCATCCGCTTTTACTGAGTTCCGCATAAGTTGGCGGCCATTTACTTGCTTCTTCTACATTCCTTTCAAAAGATTTATTTCCCTCCTCGTCCGGAATATCAAAATCAATTACGATATGGTTTTCGGGAACCTTGACATAGTGTAATTGTGAAGTATCCAAAGAGGCCAAGGTTGTTTTGACATTCGCCCACTTTTTCCCAGGCGTACCAGCATCTGTTCCGTATTGGGCCGGGCAGGTTTCACATTCCTTGTCGAAAACAGATTCCTGCTCTTTGAACTCGATGGATGTTGGTTTTGTTTCCGCATTTTCACCTGCCGGATTTTTTTCGGTTTCAAATTTCTCAGTCCGAAATCCGGAATAGTAACTGCGAACCCGCGAACCATCTTCAAGATTGAACCGTTCCTTGTAGTCCCGAAAATAGTTTTTCAATTCCTCCTTAAAGATTCTTTGGGAGAATGGAAAAGACACCTTTGCTTCGTCACAGTAGGTCTTGTACATCTCCCATGCCGCTTTCATTGTCGTCCCGTCCTCTTTTTTAAACACATGATATGAATCAACAATGAAGTTATAGAAATCGTTGGATGCACCAAGCATGGCAATTGGAATATAATCGTCATACATACCTGGAGCCGACAAATATACTTCCTGACAGTGATACGCAATTGCTCCCAGTTCAAACCCAACCCGTTTCACAATATCTTTATAATCGTTCGGGTTTAATTTGTTGCCTGTCGGTGAAACATCTATTAACCGTCGAATCAAACCGGATTTTGCATCCGTAATCTTCACTGGCTTGTTCGTTCCCATAAAGAGAAAGCATTTGAATCGGTTGGAATAAGCCGATTTAAACTTTTCGTTCACTGTCATAAGCTCGTGAGAAACCAAGCTGTTAAGCCTTGTGTTATCTTCAATTCTGGACAGGTCGCCGTCATGCTGGATTGCCACAAGAGGGTTGCCCTTAAATGCCTCCAATGCAAAAGAATTACTTGATGAACCAAGAGCCTTCGCATCAAATACCGAGTAATATCCCTCAAAGAGCTGCTGGATGATATTCAGCACCGTGGATTTACCCGTTCCTGCGGCTCCGTATAATACCATAAACTTCTGCAACCGTTTGGATTCTCCAGACACAATCGAACCAATCGCCCATTCAATCTTCTGCCGTTCTTCCTCAGAATATAAAGTTGACATCAACTTTTCATAAGCAGACAAATCGCCAGCTTCAAGCGGATAATTCAGCTTTTTACTGGCGTAATCTTTTTTATTGGTCTCCGTGTTGGAAAATATAAGTTTTTCATCTAGCATATGAAATGAGTCCCGCATCTGCTTTTGGCAATACTTATGCCAGGAGTCAATCATGCCTGATTCTGCATCCCACATATGCAGGACTTTTATATCGGAGTCAAAGCGCCGGCGGTTTTCTTCTGCGTATCTATCCAGTTCGCGGTCAATGAGCTGCAAAGCATCCTGCTCGTCCGTAGACCATAAACCACGTTCCTCAATCCAGATAGCGTAGAAGTCACCACCTCGAATCATCAGATCGGAGCTTTTTTTAATAATGAACTTTGGATAGATTTCTATTACACCACGCTTTGTACTACGTGTTGAAATCATCAAAAAGTCGATCATCGCATTTTTTACTCTCCTTCCGAGCGCTTTAATCCCTCAATCTCATTGCTGAGTTCCTTTATTTTTTTATTCTGTTCCCGGCGGTCCAATTCCGTCATAACTACATAAGCGGTCATGGCGCAGGCCCAAAGCCCGACATTGCGGTTAAACCTGCTCTGATGCTTAAGAGTGACACGGATTCCCTTGATTGCCGTTTCCGATGACCGTAAACTCCCAAAAATATAACCAAGCATCTCACACATCAGCCTTTTCCTCCTTTCATGCCTTTGATAAAACTTTTAGCAGTTTCAAATCGCCAGTCGTCTTTGCTGCCATAGGTAAATATAAATTCAGCGCCATTAGCCTGCCTGACTCGGATGCTGTTTTTACCATTTGGAAACCATGTGGCAGCATTCTCACCCGCATAAAGCGGGAAATACAGTTCAAACCATTTATATACTTCGTTGTGAGTCATACGAAACTTCCCAAACTATACGATTTCGTCTAAGTACCAGCACATCTGATACCAGATTTCTACCGTTCTCAAATCCCGTCGGCAGTTTTCTACCGTAAACAGGCCGCCCTCTCCATTTCGCTTATATCTTCGGTCTAAGAATCTCTGAATAATTTCGTCCGCATAATCCTCGTCGAACCTTGCATCGGTTATTTTCCGTAAGCCGAGATTCTCAATCATACCCCAGAACCATTGTCCGGTCCGATTCCCGATATCCGGATCGTCCATAATATGTTCTTCACAACGAATAGCGAGAGCAATCATCATTTCCAAAACACTACAAGGACTATTATCCAAATAGCTTGAAATCATGGCGTTTTCGTATGAATTCTCGTAGCCAAACCGATACCGGAGATCTATCCCATCTTCTTCCCGGTTTCCATCCATTTCAATCGTGTAATTAAAATCCACGTTATGAAGGAACCGTAAAAGTTTTTGATAGGACAGACCTCTGGTATACCGACGATTACATACGAGCCGACACATCCAATCGAAGTATTCGCTATTCAGCTCACTCCTCGTCATCATACCTCCATCTGATGCGGCCTCTGTCTAATAATGTCCGAATAAGTCCTCTGATCCAGAAGGATTTCGTAGTCACATTTCAGCCTGTCATTTCTGACAAAGACTGAATCGTCTTCAAACTCCCCGAAGTGGATCAGAGATTCCAGACCTACAACATTATCCACATCTTCTACTTTTTCATCGTCTTCATCTGCCAGAATCTGGTCCGCATAGTAACTGAGGCTGATTCGTTCGTAATCCTCAAACTCGCCAAATTCTTCCGGTGAGATTACATAGGGTTTCATCTCCATCGCTTCCTGCTCCTCTTTTTTCTCTCCGGCGCTTGCGTTCGAGTAGTTGGTATATCCTTCCCGTTCCAGCCTCGCAGCGTATTCGGAAATATCCGGTTTTTCTTCCGGTTTACCGACCTTTGCTGTTTGCGGCTCAGGAGCGGTAATCTCAACATCCGCAGCTGATTCCCTTTTGGAGAATATCTCTTTCACCGAATCAATTTCCTCCTGGGCAATCAGCTCATATTTTTTCTTGGTATATTGCCAAGTTACCACGGAACCAACGGCCGCGCCTAAAACAAACATCGCAAAACCCGTTGCCTTACTCATCTTCTTCATCCTCCTCGTTCTTGATCGTCATTACCGTAAGCGCTAACCCCCCGAAGAGTAAGGATACGCTCAGTAAGATACCGCCGGTAATATGTCTTTTCCTTTTTGTATCCAGCACATAATCCAGCATGGATATCAAATTCCCGATTCCATCCATGATTACATCTCCTTTCCGCCGGATAACACGGCAAGCCCGCCTACAAAACAGATCCCGGCCATAGCAGCCAGCGTGTAAGATACCAATGTTAAAAAGCTATTCATAGGTTAATCTCCTTTCATTCATAACTTGAAAAATAGTGGTGTTCTACCTGAAACATAGGAACGCCGTAATCGCTGTAACAGCCTGCGGTGAAGAATATAACATCGTAGCTTGTCCGAACTTCCAGTTCTTCTTTGACAAGCTGACAAATATCATCCTGCACTTCACAGCGGTCTACACGTCCATTCCACATCGAGGAAAACTGATATGGCTGATAGATAACGTCATAAGCCGTATCGGGAAAATGCTCCGAATCCATGCGGTTGAGTATGGTGTCGATTACCAACCGCTTTCCTTTTTCGCATTCTCCTTCGGCCTCTGCCATCGTTACCAATGCTATCAGCGAAATATCTTCCTCAGATAAAAGTTCTTCTTTTACAATTTCTTCCGCGCTTGACTCTGAAATCTCCTCTGTCGGAATATAAGTAACCACCGGCATAGATACCGGAATGATTTCTATTGCCTGTGAATCAGCAGAGATTTCACTTCCGGCAGAGTGCGTAGTGATTGAAAATATCAGAATCACGCACAAAGAAAAAGCTGAAGCTAATGCGGTTAATTTTTTCATGTACGTCTCCTTAAAAATATCCGGCTGCCTTTCGCCAGTCTTTTGAACCGAGCCAAGGGAAGTCTACCATATCCCGACAGGGAATCCCTGTTCCAACGCTGTCCAGTTCATCCGTCAGTCACATCAGTTCCCAGATGTTTCCGTCAACGTTGAAGTCCAGAAGGATGGCCGAGTCCAGACCGTTTGCAAAATCAGAATAGCTCAGGTTATCAGCATACAAACCGAAATCGACATAGTTGTCACCAATGGGATGTTCAGCATCATAGACCCATCCAACAACCTGACCGGCTTTTGTCGGAGGCAACCCCAGCATTTCATAAACATCGTTCAGGAAAAGGCGCTTCTTCGCCCTGAGCAAATCGTTTGCGTACTTTTCCTGCGCTTTCAAAAACATCAGGTTATACTCGTTGTTGCTTTCCCAGTGAGGATTCAAGACGCTAATTCCGTCTTCATCCACTGTGTACTTCTCAAAGAATCGAGCGTACCCACTTACATCAGACGGGTTGACAACGAAAGCTGTCTTTTTAACCTTCTTTTCCTTGCCGGTTTCCTCATCGATAACGGTCTCACTCACCTTTTCTGCTTTGATATTGTATTTAAGCTCCCGGTCGATCTCCTTACCGAAGCGCTCAATAACCCGTTTCCGATATTCCTTGAAACTCTTGTCCACAGTTGCATAAGCCGCTGCCAGTGCCATATTTCTTTTCCGAAGAATATTGTTCGATGCCAAAATGCTGGTGATAGATAACGTGCCAAGAGCTACAGCCGGAGCGTACAGTTTGGCAAGTTTAATTCCAGTCTGAAGATAAACAACAGACAGGTCTTTCTTGGAATCCTCAATGGAGTAGTCTTCACCAGCCTTTGTGACTCCCTTTTCTGTCGCATCGTGAATATCATCCACATCGTTTTTCGTCTTATCGATGATTTTTCCGACCTTCGTTGTTGCCCGGCACGCCATGACCGTACTCGCTACTGTTCCGACGATACCCGCCACAATGAGAATCTCCGGACTGTGCTTTTTCAACTGAAAGCCGACTTTATTGAAGGTTCCGCTTACCTTCGTCATGATTTCTTCTTTTTTCATTGTTAATTGTTCTCCTTTTCTAAATTTTTGAGATGGTCAATAAGATGCTGCGTATACCACATGATTTTTTCCAAATCCTGGATTCCGTTCTTTTTCTTCCAACGGCACGCATATTTAATGATGTTACCAGTATCTACCGCTTCAATACCTTTGAGGTCAAATGTAAAAGCTTCTATCGCCTCAATTACTTCCAATCCGGTTTCTGACTGGTAGTGATCGGGATGGGACACCATTTTGTCTCTTGATTCATACATGACATTCCCTCCTTAATTCAGCGGAAGCGCTTTGGGCAGTTTAAGAATATAACCATCCCTTACCCGAACGGGCTTGCATCCACTGATGTCTGTCCAGCCGTATTTATTCACGGCATAGTTGTTTGTTGATACATCAGCCAAATCATATAAGTCGCCAACGCTGACAACCCCATACTGGCTGATAATGTCATTCATAGCATCGAGAACCGACTCCGCATCCCCACGGGTTTCAAATATAATGTCGTCGTAATCATACCCACCCCTCGTTCCCGCTGAACGATAATCCCTCCTTCGGTCAGAATCCCTGTCATAGAATTTTCCGTAAGACACCTTGGATGCTGTAGAGTTTTTCTTAGTGCGGCCAGTCTCGCCATAAAGAATCATATCTATTCCATTCGTCACAATATCCGATATTGCTTTCTTTACCGCCGGTACCAGAACCTCCATAATAATATAAGATTTGACATTTCCGACGTCCTCGGAAATAAAGACATCGGCAAACTTCTGCATTTCACCTTTCTTTTTTGACTTTGCAGAGCCGACAATTACTTTCCCTACTTTTTTCTCAGGTAAAGTATCGGATTCTCGCTGTTCTTCTTTGGATTTATGAGAATTCGGCTTATATTCTTCCATTTACTTTCTCCTTTCACCAGCGGCAATCAGTTTTCCAGGTAATGTAATTCTCGTATTGGGAAGCCGATTGTGTTGTTTTTTAAATTGATACACAAGATTACTCCTTGCCTTTTTCTCAGACACGGCATAGGTAGTTGATTTCCAACGATGCGCAACACAGTTTTCAAACTCCATAACCGGTCCGTCATACGCATACTGGTTCATAAAACACCTCCTATAAAAAGGAAAAGGGAAAGCGCCTTGTTTCAGGCACTCTCCCTCATCTGAACCCTGTTTTCTAATCCTTATTCCGGATCTTCAACTTTTTCTTCGCTTACAATGGTTGTTTCCTCGAAGTCCTCGAAATCATCCCGCTCAACCGTCCGCTCGCTCAGCTTACGGGCCTTGATACGGGCCATCGCCGGGTCGATGATGAACTTACCAGCCACATAGCCGGCAATAAACACCAACCCGAAAACAGCCGCGGTCTTAAAGCCGCCAGCGGAACTTGCCTTTACGATTTCCTCAGTAGTGGTTTCCATAACTTCTTCGTTCGTCATAATTTCATTAGCTTCCATTTTTTGTTCTCCTTTCATAGTTAGAAAAATAGGTGGTTCTTCCATTAAAGACTTTGTTTTTTTCGCGCATTAGCTGTTGCTAAAATCGTATCTAGGAGCGATGTGGTATTCGATTACAAGACAAGGTGTCCCTTCATCAGCCAATTGAGAACTGAATGACACATCAATATATCCCTGGCCAATGTTCCAGCCGAGTTCATCCCCGATGGAAGTCCCGTTCAAACCGATTTCGTAATAGAACTCGTTCAGGGAAATATACATCTCGTCCCGCATTCGCAGATTAAGTTCATTGACGGCTTTCTTTATCTTCTCAATATCAGATTTGAAATATCGCCCGGATACCGTATCGAAGCAGAGAGTGTTTCCGCGCTCAAGAATAACCACTTCGCGATTGCTTACCGGATTCTTCTCAATTTTATCCTTGGCAACTGCATCCCGAATACCTTGTTCTTTTTTCTCTCCGATAGTTTCCACTACTTTTTCCTGATACTCTTTCAAAGCCGATTCTGAAAGCGTATAAGCCGTAGCAAGCGCTGCTCTGCGCCTCATATTGACTGAACTGGCTCCAATTAAACAGGCTATTGAAACAGTTCCTGTTACAGCCGCCGGAATATAACAAGCCCACGCAGCTTGAACAGTTTCTTTCGGTGTGAGTTCGTTTACCCCCAGCTCGTCCTTCTTTTCTTCAATGAGAATTAGAGCCTTTGGTGTAGCCCGGACCGCCATCACGGTTGTTGTAATCATCCCCGCAATCCCGATACCGGTTAGAATTTCCGGACTGTGTTTTTTCACGGCAGTTCGCATGTTTCGGATAGCTGCCGCTATTGTTTTTTTGTCCATCGATGTTCTCCTTTCGAATCTGGTCGCACATAAGCGCATCCCCTTTCAAAAATATAAAACCGCCCACAAGGGGCGGCGATTATTTAACCAACCAGAACTCGGGACGAACCCCGTAAGAGTTCGAAGCGCCGTTGCCGTCCGAAACGCCATGGCCGCTCACATCGGCGAAATCCGCCGAAGAAACGTTCCTCTTGGCCGCATTGCGAAGCCACCACCAACACCAGTCGTCCTCAAAATCACAGACTCTGTTTCCGCGCCACTTCATAAGTTCGAACTGCTCATCGTTATCCGGCTCAAAGTTTTCGTAAAAATCGTCATGGCCGAAAATCTCCCCGTATGTAGGAAGCGTAATCTCACGAATTCTGGTTCTCAGCTTTTCCGGAAATGCCGGAAGAACCGTTTCGTGGAGCCACCTGCACATATCCGATTTGTCGAAACCGCCCTCATTGGTGTTGGTCTCATTCATCAGATGCCGGGCGATAACCTCATCAAACAGGAAAAGAATCCCCTTGTCCGTCACTCTCTGAGCCGTAGCCGTAAACTTTCCGAAGCCACTCAGCCTCACCGTGATCCGATCTCCTACACAAATTTCGTTTGTCTTGAACTGCACCTTTCTTGTTACCTTCATGATTTTTCTCCTTTCAAATATGCATGTGTTTATTTAATTCATAGCTCGCAGAATATCAAGGATATCTGTGGCTACGTCATGCGCAACTGAAAATATAAAACTATCGTTTCGTTCGTCATGTTCGATACCTGAAAATTCATCTGTCCTTCGGACAAATTCTTTTACAACCTTCATTGGCGGAATATCCTGATGGCGTTGAATACTCTTAAGAATTTCCTCTGCCGCCCATCGCTCATAGCTTCTTTTTCGAAACTCATACTTTGGCCAATTTCTTCCCGGGTCAAATAAATCGAACATGTAATCTTCAATTACTGAAATAACTCGACTGTCCATAGGGTCCTCCCGAACAGAAAAGAAGAGTCCCTGTTAGGACTCCTCAATTTCGTCATCTCTTTTGGCAAGTGCTTCATTTACCTTTTCTTCGATTTTTTCATCCATCTTCTGCTCGTTGACCCAATCGGTTACAAGCGTTGCCGCCACTCCAATTACAGTCGCTGCCAGACCAAGAACTTTAATCAATTTACTTTTAGTAGTCATAAAGCGATTACCTCCTTTTCATAATAGAACTTGCAATTTTTGCGAACTAGGAAATATCCAATTCCCCATCAAATTTGTTAGGTTCCCAGACAGCAGATATCACACAACATTCCAAACCGTCTTCCATCACAGTGCGATGATTTTCAAAATCAAGCCACATAATTCCTCCTTCCATAAGATCATCCATAGCCCAGGCTATTTCATCTCCGTATTTAATACCATCGAGGCCAATAAAATTATAGAACTCGTTTATAGTTGTGTAGCCTCGAAGTTGAAGATTACGATTTATGCGATACTGAGCATTAACAATGGCTGCCATAGTTGCTGTAAAATATCTTTTAGAAAACATGTCGTAGCATAGAATCTTCTCACTTTCGGGGTCCATATCCGCCGAATAGACACCTAACCCGTCGGCCGAAATATAGGTTTCTTTTGCTACTTCAGCCTGAATCTTTGAATCCGCATCATCGCCATAAACTTTTTTAGCTGCCTTCCGGTACTGTTTATAGGATTCATTAAGCATAGTATACGCACTCATCAAAGCCGCCTGATTGCGCTTGTCCATCACACCAATACCAACGATGCAAGTAACAGTCCCAATACCTATCAAGACTGACGGAATATAACATCGCCAAGTAGTCTGTACAAGCTCCATAGGTGTAAGTTTATCCGTTTCCAACTCATCTTTCTTGGCTTTAATAAGCCGCAGCGCTTTAGGTGTTGCTCGTACTGCCGTTACAGCCGTACCAACAACACCGACGATTCCTAAAGCGGTTAGGATTGTTGGGGATGATCGTCGCAACCCTGTTGCAAATTTGCCCATATGTTTTCTCCTTTCAAATATAAAATTTCATCTTGGAATAACGGCATCCGGATTTAACACCACAATTGAGTCACAGTCCCAGCCATACAACTCAAAATGTAAGTTACCAGAAGCTGTATCTGCATACTCATCCCCGTACCAACAAAGTTCTATCGCATCGATTCCAAGGCGAACGCACTTTTCAAAATCGATAAGATAACAAGAACTAAGTCTCGAATTCTTAATATAGGGGAGTCTACTAAGTTGTGACGGTGTGCTAATAATCGCAATTTTGCTTTCATCTTTCATAACAAATTCAAAAGAGCAGTCTTCATTACATTCTCTAAACTCTTCTATGGCACACCAATTCTTCCAACCAAAAGAAGCATTTTTTCTTGACGCCCAAAGACCACCTTCGGGTTTCACCCAACAAAGTTCGTTTTTTATTGGAAAATTTAAAAGCGGATTAAACTGTGTTGCTCCATAATGAATATAGATTTGCCTATTCATAAATTTTCTCCTTTCATTTTGGCAAAAATAAAAGAGCCGTTGCCGACTCCAAACTTAAGAGAAGCAGATAGGATTCGAACCTATAACTTCCACAGACGTGTGGCGCTCTACCAATTGAGCTACTGTCTCTCCATAATATAGCCTGTAAATTTCGCGTAAAAAAGAAAAAGAGCCGTTGTCAGCGGCCCAATTTCCTTTAACCCAAACCAATCTTTTTCAGAATCTTCACGAGTTCGTCCTTTTCCAGTTCAGCATCTACATCCAGATGAACATGCGTCTTACCATCGGTAATCGTGGTTTTTATCTCATTAAGCTGAATATCAATATCATATCCGAGCTTTTTTCGTAATACCATCTTTACCAGTTTTGAAATCATGTTCGTTGTGAATTTAGACACAATCTTCATTTCGTCCATACTCCTTTTACTCCTTTCAAAATCTGTTGATTTTTCCATAAAAGGAGCTGTAAATTTAGCGTCTAAATATCACGTCTATCAAAGACAGTTTCCCATCGTTCCCTCGCAATCGGCTTCATTTTCAATGCCCACATAATCTGCCGGACTGTAACAGTGGGGTAGAGCCCTTCTTTACATTCTCCAGCTCGTTCGTCAAAGTATTTTTTGAATCCCGGATGCAAATATAAATCATCTGTAAGCCAAGGGTCAACTTCACTCCACCAGGTACTCTTTGTTTCAGAATCATATCGCTGCTGAATAACAGCCAATCCTTTATCATTTATTTGAAAGAGGGTGCAACTGTTGTAAACCGGATGTTCACAAATATAAAGTTTGCCATACATGGAAAGATAAATAGTCGGCTTTTTGTAATGGTATCTCATATCAGCCTCCTAAAAGTAAAAGAAAGAGCCCTCGTCAGGACTCCCTCTTGTGTTGATAATTCTTTAATCGTCAAATAGTTTGCATGACGTTTTGCAATGCGGATATGGACCTCCACAGGCTCTGCATCCAGCCGGCGGAATATCGCCTCCATAACTCTTATGTACGCTTGATGTCCATTCTACATCTTCCTCATCTTCGTACTCATACTCCATTTCATCTACTTCCCATCCGCATGATGGGCAGGCGTAAACATCACATCCACCGTCGGGATCTTCCCTGCGGTCCATTACAGCCCCACATTTGTTACAAATCGCATACCCGTTATTCAGGTACTCTACTAATTCTATACCTTCGGGTCTGATAATTTTTTGGCTCATAAAGTTATTACCTCCTTGATAATCTGAAAGTAACGGTATTATTGTACGGTTACTCTCCGTATTAAGTCAAGAGATAAAGAGCTCTTTTGCATCTCCTTTCCATAATAGGGGCTGTAAAAAACACGCAGAAAAAACGAAAAGGACATGCTTTTCACACGTCCTCTCGTTTCGAAACTTTCAAATCCCTTATTTCTTTGTCGGTCTAAAACGGTTAAATAATCCCCTGAATGTGGTTGAGGTATATGTTCCGTTCTCCTCGAACTTAAATCCTCTGCGCATCCATACCGCATAGAACATCAACGGCAGTACCAGTTCGGCTGCGGCTATACCCAGTTTGAAGTATCGGTCTTTGACCTGTTCAGCTAACTGCTCCTTCTTGAATTCATCATCGTTTTTACGATTTTCCGATTTCTCCTCAAAGTCCAGCGCCGTTTTAGTCTCATCGACCCTCAGCTTGTACAGCGTTGCCAGATTTTCTGTTGCCGTCAAATGTTCTTTGCTCCCGAATGTCAGAGAAGATAATGCTTCGATTTCCGCTTTAATCTCCTCATCCAACAAGTTGCGAATTTCTTCCATTTTGTTTCTCCTTTCATTTGGTTTTATCAGTTTCCATAAAAGGAACTGTTATTTCTGCGAAATATAACTTTTGAGGTTGACTTTCAGGACTACATACTTCTTGGATGCTACGGTATCTACATCCTTGGACAGTTCTAGAAACATAAATGGTCCATCCGGGTCAGAGGTATCAATTCGTAAAGTGCCAAAATCCAAAGGTTTGGTTACAATTCTGGTTATAATCGAGCCAACCACGATACCGATTGCAAAGATAATCGCAAGTTCCATAGAGTTCTCCTTTCAAAATGTTTTTCGGAATTTTCCACCCGGGAATTTTTCAGATATCAAAATACCATGTTTTTCCGTCACCTGCGTACTGGAATTCTAAGCTAGGATAAAAAGAAAGAGCCCTTGTTAGGACTCATTCTTTGGTAGAAGTATAAAAATGCGTAAACTACTATTACTCTCATGAAACACTTCAAATTGAAACTGGACAATATAATTTTTGTCATACTTTAAGCATTCGTTTTCTTTTTCCGGATTCCAGCAAACTCCTAAAACTTCATATATCTGATTAAGATATATATAGCCTCGCGATTTTGCCAGATCGTTAAGATATCGTTCTTGCGCCCGTAAAAACAATAAATTAAAACCTCCATCCTCGTTCCAATAAGGACTGTTCCTGTCAAATATAATTTCGTGCATATTAACACTCTCCTTTCATAATAGGAGCTGTTATTTCTGCGAACCCTCACCTTCATAGACAATTTTCTTCCTCAAATCAGACCACGCAATATACCGTTCTTTCCGGCAGACTGGGCAGAAGAATTTAATCACCTTGCCTCCGATGTCCTCCAAATCTTGGCTATCAGCTTCTAACCGGCTTTGACAATTTGGGCAGTTGAACCGATATACTTTCTTCACCGCAATATCTACAATTTTCATATCAGCCACGCTCCTTGTTCAGCAGCCAGAAGAAACGTCTGTACAAGTCGTAATAGACATCCTTACAGCATGGAATATCTAATCTAGCTTTCAAACAATCGTAAGAGATGCCATTTGTAACAGCCTGTAAAATATAACTTCCAAGTACCGCATCAGTTTCTTCGGCTACCAGTTTCACCAATTCCATTCTGTCGGAGTAAAATATCCTCGCCTCAGCGCATTTTGCTGTCGGATCACCAAGATGCTGCTGACTCGAAAACAAAACCAAATCTGTCGGTCTCTTAGCCAGCCCGTTCAAGGCTAAGTATGCTTTTTTCCAGATAGGATACTGGAGACAGAAATGTTTCAACTCATAATACCGGTGTTTTTCAATCCAATAGGGATTCTTCTCGGACAACTCCGGTCGTATCGTCGTTCCCATTAGCGTTTCTCTCCTTTCCACAAATAGCCTGTTTCTTCATAGAGGAGCTTCGGAGAGATATAGAAATTGATACGTCCATACCTCGAATTCATCTCCTCAATGTTGGTTACAAGTTTGCCGTTTCGAGTGGCCTTTCCGATTGGAAGCCATCCAGATATGATTCCGGCTCTTACCCAGGATGCATCCTTGCCGTACACTCTGGCTGCGACGACCACCGGCACCGAACCCGACTCAAATATAATTTCTGCCATTGGCTCTCGCCTCCTTTCAACGGCTATTCTAGGATAAGAACTGCTTTTAGTAAAAACAACCTCGGTGGTTTAGCCGCAAAAAGAAGGAGTCCTTGTTAGGACCCATCTTCGATAACCGATTCGTATGTTTCGCTAAAAAACTTTTCGAGATTTTCTCCGCCAATAATAACTCTGTCATCAACAGTATTTATTCTTATTCGGTTTCCAATTAGCGCTGACACAACTCCTATAGACGCTAAAATTAAACCTCCGTTTGTCATATACTGTCCTACATTATAAGTTTTCATATCGCAGATAAAACTTAAAACCTTAGTTTTCATATGAATCACACTCCTTTCATAAAGGAAGATGTATTTTTTGCGACAGCCACCGAATCATAGTCATCTCACAAGGATAATCCTCATATCCAATCGTCTCGCAAGTAATAAGTCCCTCTATCACACCTTGGATAATTTCCGCCTCATACTGTTTGTATGGAAAAATATCATCTGGAAGCTCTCTATGTAAATGTCCACATTTGATACAGCGTAATCTCCGAACCTTAATCCAGCTTGTACTTCTTCTTTTTGTCCGTATAATCCTCGGAACGCTGTCGTAGTATTTCAATGCTCCACCACAATCAGGACAGGTTGATTCGTTATGAGTAACCATATACATCACCTCCAGAGTGAAAAAATTAAGTGTAGGAGTAGTTGACAATTCCTACACTATGATATATGATTACTCATGGCAAATCAACAGAAACTCAGAGATTTGTCAAGAAAGGAGTGAGCGCACCATGCTGATGCAATGTCCCGAATGCCAACTGCAAGTAAGTGATAAGGCAACCTACTGCCCTCATTGTGGCTATCCGATGCAGCCGGACATAAAACCAAGAAAGCCTCGCAAATCCAACAAGCGAAGAAGACTGCCAAATGGATTCGGACAGATAAGCGAAATCAAAGGAAGAAATCTTCGAAATCCATTTCGCGCTATGGTTACAGTTGGAAAAACTCCGACTGGACGGCCTATTTGTAAGCCGCTCAAACCGGAGTCGTACTTTCCTACTTATAATGATGCCTATGCTGCTTTGGTAGAGTATAACAAAAACCCGTATGATTTAGAGCCAGCCATAACAGCGAAAGAACTCTATGAAAAATGGACAGAAGAGTATTTCAAGACTTTAAAGAACGATGCGAGTGCAAGAGCCGTTACCTCTGCCTGGGCATATTGTTCGTCTGTCTACGATATGAGAGTAATGGATATTCGGGCACGCCATGTAAAAGGTTGTATGGAAGAAGGAGTAGCTGTAGTTAGGGGAAAAGAGCAGCGGCCAAGTGCATCCATGAAAAATAAAATTAAGTCCCTGTTCAACCTCATGCTGGATTACGCTTTGGAATATGAAATTGTTGATCGCAATTATTCCAGAAGCTTCAATCTGACAGAAGAAACCATCAAAGAAATCCAGACCGTTAAGAAGGAACACATCCCGTTTACGGATGAAGAAATTGCATTGCTTTGGGAACATGTGGATGATAAACGATATGTTGACGCAATTCTGATTCAATGTTATTCTGGATGGAGACCGCAGGAACTTGGATTGATAAGGTTGGAAGATGTTGATTTGGAGAATTGGACTTTTAAAGGCGGTATGAAAACAGATGCCGGTACCGATAGAGTTGTTCCGATTCATTCAAGGATACAATCGCTGGTTCTCCGAAAATATAAAGAGGCAGAAGCTCTTGGGAGCGAATACCTTTTTAACTGCACTGATCCAGATAGCAACCGGAAAAATATAAAGTTCACATACAACCGGTATCAAAAGGGATTTACAAGAATCCGTGATGAACTGAAGTTGAATCCGGACCATAGACCACATGACGGACGAAAACATTTCGTGAGCATGGCAAAAAAATATGGCGTCGATGAATACGCCATCAAATATATGGTCGGACATAAGATTTCTGACATCACTGAAAAAGTGTATACAGCAAGAGAGTTTGACTGGCTGCGAGAGGAAATAGAAAAAATAAAATAGAATGTCTTTTGTGTAGGAATATTGGTATAGGAGTGGTGCAGGAATAATATACGATTTACATACATTTCCCTGCTTTTTACCACTTCTAACCGCTTTTAAAAGCATTGATTTTACTGGGTTTTTCGCAAATAGCCAGCTTAGAAAGTTTCTATTATACTTTTGTCCCACAAATCACCAGATAGTGTCATTAATGTTACGGTGGAATTTGGAGAAGGTGAAGGGAAAGTACCTTTAGATGCAATAGCAGAGAGGGCAAAGAAATATCAGCCGAAACCGAAAATTACATATAAAATGATACAGGAATATGTTGAAAAGAAATATGGATTTAAAGTACATACTGCGTATATTGCAGAGGTGAAAAGGTCTCTGGGATTGACGATGTATGGTGCGCCTAATGCAGTAGAAGAATTAAAGTATCCGAGGAAGCGTCCACCGAAAGAGAAGGTAGAAGCGATAATGGACGCACTTAAATATTTTGAGGTAATTTAATGGATGAGAGGATTTATCAGATTGCAGAGCAGATAGTTGAAATACATCAAAAAGCCTATGAGTTATATTTGCCGTTGGTTGAAGATGTGTGCAGCAGAATTGTGTCAGAAGATGAATTGTCGCATTTGTTGGAGTATCTACTGGATTTTGCATGTGATGAAAAAATATTGAAATTATATAAAAGGGTGTGTAGAAGATATTTGTATGTATATCCTGGCTGTATTAAGTTTTATATTGAAGAATATCGGGAGATGTGGGAAGATGAAAACAAATGACTATTTGGCAGAATATATCTAAGAGAAGAAACAGTTACAATGCTTGAGAAAGTTTGTGATATTATTAAAGGAGGAGCGATGGGAAAAATAATTAAGGATACAATTCATGCAAATGGAATAGATATTGGAATTTATACGCAGGATTTTGAAAATGAATTTATTTCATTAACGGATATTGCCCGGTATAAGAGCGATGACCCAACGGCGGTTATTCAAAACTGGATGAGAAATAGAGATGTGATAGAATTTCTGGGATTATGGGAAAGACTTCATAATCCAGATTTTAAACCCCTCGAATTCGAGGGGGTTAGAAAACAAGCAGGAGCGAATGCATTTACAATGTCACCAAAAAAATGGGTAGAGGCTACGGATGCTATTGGTATTGTTTCAAAAGCAGGACGATATGGCGGGACATATGCCCATAGTGATATTGCGATGTCCTTTGCAACATGGATTTCTCCTGAATTTCAGTTATATATTATGAAAGATTACAGACAGATGAAAATAGTCGATTATCTCTAAATTGGAACCTAAATAGAGAGATTTCCAAGTTAAATTATAGGATACATACAGATGCAATTAAGGACAATTTGATTCCACCAGAACTAACTCCTGCACAGGTATCTTATACATACGCCAATGAAGCAGATATGTTGAACGTTGTTTTGTTCGGAAAAACAGCGAAACAGTGGAAGGACGAAAATCCAACCGTAAAAGGAAATATGCGGGATGTGGCAACTTTGAATTAATTACTTGTGCTTGCGAATTTGGAAAGTTATAATGCAGTATTGATTAATCAGGGAAAGATTCAGAAAGAGCGGATGAGATTGTTGCGCCAATTAGCAGTACAACAGCTACAGACGTTGGAGGCAGTAAGCTTGAATAATCTTCCCCAATTAACAGAACGGACATAATTGTAAAAGTTGTATTGTGTGATAATGTTATATGCGGTTGATTTTAGGAGTGTTGGGACATAAAATTTTAGAACCGTCTATAAAGAGAAAAAGTGATGAGAAAGAGAATCTTTACATTTTACAAGACCGTACTGGAATCAAGGCGAGTGGTAAACCGATTTCAGAAGGTTTCGCGGTGTTGAAAGGTTCTAAGATTGCTGATAATGTAGCGACATCTTTATCAAAGTCTGTTATCAATAAACGACAGCTGTTATTTGATAAAGGCATTGTTGATGAGAACTTTACTTTTACTCAGGATTGGGCATTTACGAGTCCTTCACTTGCGGCAGCAATAGTTGTAGGGTATAGTATTAACGGTAGGAATGCATGGAAGAATAGAAAAGGAATATCATTAAAAGAAATAGAAGCGGGATAAAAGATGATTTTTCTGGGAATATGGTAATACCGTTGCGTGTGTGGTCTTGATGTCAAAAGTGAAGGAGTAAGCAATCCGCCAAAGCTTGAAATCAAAGGATTCCGAGGATATTTCATGTATGCGGCATTTCCGGCCTCTGAGGGGCTGCGGTCTGGTTCTGCTTATCAGTATTGGCACAATTGGGCGGTTTTTTGAATAAAACTTTGCTTAAATGCCTGTTTAAGGTTTGTACTCATATATTCCAAAAAAGCGTTATTACATAGTCGAAATATGTTGACATAAAGAAAAAAGAGATATAGAATTGTAGAAAATATACATATATCAGGAGAAAAGTAATGAAAAAGACATTGATTGTTTTATTATTGACTACACTGTTTCTTACATCCTGCGGTGTCCCACAGCAGGGTTCTGCTCAGCCGTCTGAGCCTGGGCAAAGTTCGGAAGCCGCGCCGACTCCCGAACAAACCCCAGAGCCGACTCCCGAACCTACGGCTGAGCCGCATAATCAAGCAGGCGACACCGTTATGCTGGGTGATTGGGAGATTACCCTGTTGGGATGTGAAATCACCGAAAAAGTTTCCGTTAATCAGTATCTTAGTTTTAAGGCGGATGATGGTAATAAGTATGTCATAGTTACGTTGACCGTAAAGAATACCGCTACTACAGCGGATAACTTTTTACCCTCCTTCTCTATGGGAAACGATGTGAGTGCCAAGCTGCTGTATCAGGGCGAATATGAATTTTCGGCCACTAATTTGCTTGGCCATTCGGATGAACTGCATGACAAAACTCTGAATCCGCTGAGTACCGCCGAGGGATTAATCGCTTTTAAAGTTGCTGATGAGGCGGCGGTTTTGGAGGAATTGGAACTGAAGTTGTCTCAAGGGAAGGAGAGCGTGGTGTATCGCCTGGACGGCGAAGCGGTATCTGACACGGCCATGAACTCTGTGGAACCGGAATAACTCCCTGTTCAGGATACTGATTTGCCCCAAAGTACAGAACAGACACCGGTTTCTGATCAGGGTGCAGAGCCGACAATGGCTTCTAACCAGGATTCCGAATTGCCCCAGGACGTGAACTCGATGTTTTCCGCTTCTAAGGAGCCCGAACCATCAGAACCGGCTGTCCTTCCCACACCGGAACCGGTCGTTCAACCGGAGGCGCAGACCGCACAGACTGGGGAAAATTTACAGGCCAATTTCACAGAGTGGGTACCATACAGTACTTCTGATTTACAGCTGCTTTTGGATAATATTGCAAAAGGGAATGTAATAATGTACAACGGAATATACTGGGCCTCTCCTACATATGCCAATTCCCTGGCCAATAAAGTGATTGTATATCAAAACGACATAGCAGGAGATATTGAAGTTTCAAACAGGTTTAACCTTGCTGATATTGATATATCTTATTAACTTGCAGTGAGTTTCCCGCCCCCTCCTGCCAGAGGGGGCGGTTTTATCGTTTTGAAATAGGTGAGCCTTCGGCAGTCAATAAAACTGCCGAAGGCTTTTTCTGTGTCTGCATAAATGATCGGGACAATGATCTGATCGCCTACGGCGGATGTTTTTGGGCAGGTCCTTCCAATGTTATGGTAGGGGGTTTCTCCTGTCTGCCAAACTGTGGATATCCGCTGGAGGATATGCAGGAAATAATTGATCCCGGCCATGACCAATATGAAGAACTGGATTTTGAATGCTGGGACAGGGGAAAACTCTGGCTAAAATGTGGAAAAATGTCTGTGTCCGTAGAAATTAACAATATAAAAAAGTACAGTTTACAAGGGACTACACAAGGTAACGGTCTGACGGGCGCTGATAT
>ERZ779637.127-NODE-127-length-54927-cov-6.798586_pt1 | contig 54927 bp, 55 predicted proteins | sample MGYA00514196_ERZ779637 | MGnify/ENA primary metagenome ERZ779637 (study PRJEB29562, sample SAMEA4376700) | mouse gut metagenome | isolation source: Cecum | study: EMG produced TPA metagenomics assembly of the A DSS colitis mouse model was used to assess the...
GAATGCCCATGGGTGGTATGGATATGGGAATGCCACAGGGCGGTTATGGAATGCCACCACAAATGGGAATGCCACAAGGTGGCTATGGAATGCCGCCACAGATGGGAATGCCACAGGGCGGTTATGGAATGCCAAATGTAAATATACAACCTGCACAGTTCCAAAATTTTGCACAGGGACAGGGGGAAATGGTAAGTGCAGAGAGCATAGGCCTGATTCGAGATGTTCCTTTGGAGGTAACTGTAGAGCTGGGAAGAACTAGCAAATCTATTTCAGATATTCTGGAGTTTGCCCCAGGTACTATTATAGAACTTGACAAGATCGCAGGTGAGCCAATTGACGTACTTGTAAATGGTAAGTTTGTCGCAAAGGGCGAGGTTGTGGTAATTGAGGAAAGTTTTGGTGTAAGAATTATGGAGATAATCAAATAATTGAAATTTGATTAAAATATAAAGTTCAAAATTAGAAAGGACAAGATTTATTATGGCAAAGAGAATTCTGATCGTAGATGATGCTGCTTTCATGAGAATGATGATAAAAGATATTTTGACAAAGAACGGATATGAGATTGCTGCAGAGGCTGAGAATGGTAAGATCGCAGTTGATAAGTATAAGGAGGCGTCTCCAGATCTAACCCTTCTGGATATCACTATGCCAGAGATGGATGGAATCCAAGCGCTCAAGGCAATTAAAGGAATTGATCCGGGTGCAAATGTTATCATGTGTTCTGCGATGGGTCAGCAGGCAATGGTAATTGAGGCAATTCAGTCTGGTGCAAAGGACTTTATTGTAAAACCGTTTCAGGCGGAACGTGTTTTGGAGGCAGTTAAGAAGGTTGTAGGATAGAAAAGTTATGCTATTGACATCGACATCGAATAGGTTTGACTCTATTGTACAATTGTTAACGGTGATTCTGATATTTATATTTGTGTTGGCTCTTACATATTTCTCCACAAAGTTAACTGCAGGTCTTCAAAAAGGGAGGCTTGCAGGTTCTAATGTAGAGATATTGGAAACATTTAAGATAGCACCAACCAAATATATACAAGTTGTGAGGATAGGTGAAAAATATTTTTCCTATGTAGTCTGCAAAGACACAGTTACTTTGCTTGGAGAAATGACAAAAGAAGATATTTTGACATGGAACAAAGCGGAGACAGGGCCGGCGAGCAATATGAATTTTAAAGAGATATTTGATAAATTCAAAAAACAGCAATAAGTCAATTTTTATGCACGTTTGGGTCACTGGATAAGGATAATATTATATGAAGAATAAATGCAAAAAATACAATATTGGGCGAGAATTTCGGAAAATAATATATATGTTCTCTATGATTTTTATAATATTGCTGGCAGATGTCTTGGTGGCAAAGGCAACCAGTGATGACGGTGCTGCGGCAGAAGCAGTGATTGACAATCAACAGGGAGATGAGAACAGAACCAATATTAATGATCCTGGTACTGCCCAGACAGGAGAAGATCTTCAGAAACTGAATATTGCAAATAATCTTACGATCACCTATGACAGTGGAAACGGAGAATTGAGTGGTACCTTAAGGATATTGCTGATATTAACAGCTATTGCTGTTGTGCCGATTCTGTTGGTGACGATCACATCATTTACAAGGATTTTGATCGTGCTGCATTTTACAAGACAAGCTTTAAATACGCAGTCGGCGCCGCCGAATCAAGTGTTAATTGCAATTAGTTTGTTCTTGACATTTTTTATTATGCAGCCGGTGTTTGGAAAAGTTTATACAGAAGCGATTATCCCATATGACGCAGGGGAAATTGGTTTTGAAGAGGCATGTAGTATTGCAGCAGCTCCAATGAGGCAGTTTATGTTTGAGCAGACACAGAGAGGTGACATCAATGCTTTTATGCAGATTGCGAATGTGGCATGGGATGGTGAGACGGAAGCACAGGTGCCGACTTCTGTACTGATTCCTTCTTTTATTGTCAGTGAACTTCGGACAGCGTTTATTATAGGATTTATGATTTATATTCCATTTATTGTCATTGACATGGTTGTTGCATCTGTACTTATGAGTATGGGTATGATGATGCTTCCACCAACGACAATTTCTATGCCATTTAAAATTTTGTTGTTTGTGCTGGCAGATGGTTGGAATTTAGTGATTGTATATCTTGTACAGACATTTTATTGACATTAAAGATTCTTAGTTGTTGGAAAGGTTGGTGATTCAATGACCGTAGAAATGGTGACTGATGTAATGAAAGAGGGGCTATTTGTAATCCTTAAAACGGCTGCTCCACCGTTGATTGTATCATTAGTGGTTGGTTTGTTTGTCAGTATTTTTCAGACAGTGACTTCTATTCAGGAACAAACACTTACTTTTGTTCCTAAAATTGTGGGAATGTTTATCTGTCTGATGGTTCTGGGAGATTGGATGTTAAATAATATGATAACTTATATGACTGATTTGTATCAGAATTTTTCCCTGTATATCAGATAGTGGAAGGAGCTGGCAATGGTAAATTTATCATTTCCGCTGTCGGAGCTGGAATATTTTCTGTTTATATTTGTGCGGGTTGCATCATTTGTTTTTGTCGCACCGTTTTTTAGCACAAAAGGTGTACCCAATCAAGTGAAAATAGCATTAAGTATGTTCATTGCATACATTATATATTATTTTGGTCCAGAACATATTTATCCAGAATACAATACTATACTGGGATTTTGTACAGTCGTACTTAAGGAAGTGTCGGTGGGTTTGCTCATTGGTTTGGCAGCCCAAATGTGTACTTCCATTGTTTTATTTGCAGGAAGAATTATGGACATGGAAGTAGGATTATCCATGGCAAATGTATTTGACCCTGCGACAAATGAACAGGCTTCTATTACAGGTGCTTTGTTACAGTATGGTGTGATGTTAATTTTATATACGACTGGATTGCATCGATTTCTACTTAAGGCGCTGATGGAAACATTTACATTAATTCCCATCAGTGGAGTTCACATTAATACAGACCGTCTACTGGAAATATTGATTAATTTTTTGAGCAATTATATTATTATTGGATTTCGGATTTGCCTGCCAGTATTTGCTAGTATTACACTAATGAATATTGTCCTTGCACTTTTGGCAAAGCTTGCACCACAGATGAATATGTTTTCGGTCGGTATTCAGCTCAAACTGCTTGCAGGATTGAGTGTTATTGTGATAACAGTAACACTGCTTCCAGATATCTGCAATTTTATTTCCGATCAGATACAGCAGATGATGGTATCAATTGTGGAGGGTATGATGTGATATTAGAATATAATTTACAATTTTTTGCGCAGGAAGGTCCTGGAGGAGAGAAGACAGAAGAACCAACTTCAAAAAAGAAGTCAGATACCCGTAAGGATGGTAAAGTTCCCAAGAGTAAAGAGTTGTCAAGCGGCGTGGAGCTGATTGCACTCTTTTTAATTTTAAAGTTTTGGGTTGGCCGTATGGGCGTGAACTTTATGAAACTGTTTGGGGAAATCTATGGAAAGATGCCAGAGTACACTACTTATTGGAATGGACGTATTGTCAGGGAAGATTATAAGGTTCTAATTAATAATGTCTATCTGGAATTATTAAAACAGTTGCTTCCATTTTTTATTATTGGTGTTGTGATAGCGATTGGCATTAATATGATGCAGTTTAAATTTCAGATAACAACAAAACCATTGCGTCCTAAATTTAGTAAATTTAATCCAATTTCGGGTATGAAACGTCTGTTTTCTAAGGAGAAGATTATTGAACTGATCAAATCTATCGCAAAAATTATTCTAATTATGGCAGTTGTGTACTCGACAATTAAGGATAAATGGGTCTATCTGGTACAGTTTTATGGAATGCCACTCAATCAGGCTATAGAACTCATTGGCAATATAGTGATCGACATGGGACTTAAGATTTCTCTGATATTTATGGTTATTGCGTTTGCCGATTTGTTTTATCAACGTCATAAATTTAAAAATGACATTAAGATGACAAAGCAGGAAGTTAAAGATGAGTACAAAAACTCAGAAGGAGATCCACAGATTAAAGGAAAGATTCGGAGTAAGATGCGTGAGGCATCACAGCGACGCATGATGCAGGATGTGCCAAAGGCGGATGTTGTCATTACCAACCCGACGCACTATGCGGTTGCGATTCGATATGATGCCATGACAGGTTCTGCGCCATTAGTGCTCGCAAAAGGTGCAGATTATGTGGCACAGAAGATTAAGGAAATTGCGCGAGAAAACAATGTAGAGATTGTGGAAAATAAACCACTTGCTCGTATGTTGTATGCTAATGTAGATATTGGACAGGAAGTACCACCGGAACTATATCAGTCTGTGGCAGAAGTTCTTGCTATGGTATATAAAATGCAGGGAAAGATTTAAAATTGCATACTGGATGTTGTTTAGAACTCTGTGTTTGTAGGTAAAAAAGCACAGAGTTTTTTGTTTCAATTTGTGTAAGTAATATAAAAAATAAAAAAAGTCAAAAAATTCACAAATTATTATATACAAATTATGTTAATTGTGCGATAATATAATTTATCAGAAGAACACTGTTCTTTGTGCTGGAAATCCGACTATAAGAAGCTGTTCTTGTTTCTTATAGTATGATATAGGAAAAACAGGGATTATTGATAAGGGATTAAAAGGAGTTAAGGGGGAAAAAGACATGAAGATGAAGAAGGCAGACATAGGCGTTGCTCTCTATTTACTTGGTGCTATCATCATGTTGATCGTACCAATTAGTAGTACTATGCTGGATGTGCTGTTGGCAATCAATATTTCGCTTGCATTTACGATCCTGTTCACTACAATGTTTACCAAAGAAGTTTTGGATTTGTCATTTTATCCAACAGTTTTGCTGTTTACAACGATATTCAGAATTGCTCTGAACGTATCGTCGACACGTTTGATTTTATCGACAGGAAATCCAGGAAATGTCGTTGCGACATTTGGTAATTTCGTGGGTGGAGGCGACCTTGTTATTGGTATTGTCGTGTTTATTATTTTGATTATCGTGCAGTTTGTGGTTATTAATAAAGGTTCTGAACGTGTTGCTGAAGTAACTGCCAGATTTACATTGGATGCAATGCCAGGTAAACAGATGGCGATCGATGCAGACTTGAATACAGGTGCTATCACAGATGCGGAAGCAAAAGTTCAGCGTGAGAAGCTTCAGCAAGAAGCAAGTTTCTTTGGTTCCATGGATGGTGCTGTTAAGTATGTAAAAGGAGATGCGACCGCCGGTCTGATTATTACATTTGTAAATATTATTGGTGGTATTATTATGGGGGTTGTGCGTCAGGGTATGGATATTGGCGCTGCAGCAGATAAATTTACGATTCTTACAATTGGTGATGGACTGGTAAGCCAGATTCCGTCCCTTCTTATATCATTATCAACGGGTATTTTGGTTACAAAGGGATCAAAGGAAGCAGATTTTGGTACTGTGCTTGTAAACCAGCTTTTTGGAATACCAAAAGTATTGTACATGGTAGGTGCAGTACTTGCATTTTTGGGATTAGTGACACCGCTAAATCCTTTGATTTTTGTTGTGCTGGGAATTATTTTTATTGTGTGCGGGCGCATGATTGCATCAACAATTGAAGTGGCAGGGATTGAGGCTGAGACAGATATGGAGGAAGATACTGCAGACGAGATCCGAAAACCAGAAAATGTCAATTCTCTGTTGCAGGTAGACCCAATTGAACTGGAGTTTGGCTATGGTATTATACCACTTGCAGATGTCAATCAGGGTGGTGATCTTTTGGATCGCGTAGTTATGATTCGTAGGCAAATAGCATTGGAGCTTGGTACAGTAGTGCCAATTATTCGCTTGCGCGATAATATTCAATTAAATCCCAACCAATATATCATTAAGATTAAGGGGATTCAGGTGAGCGAGGGTGAGATTTTATTTGACCATTATATGGCAATGAATCCTGGTTTTGTGGAGGAGGAAATCTCAGGAATTCCTACTTTTGAGCAGTCATTCCATCTACCAGCAATCTGGATTACAGAGAATCAGAGAGAGCGTGCAGAAAGTGTGGGATATACGGTTGTAGACCCGCCTTCTATTATAGCAACACATTTGACAGAGATTATCAGACAGTATCTTGCAGACTTGCTTACCAGACAGGATGTACAGAATCTTGTCAATAATGTCAAAGAAACCAATCCTTCCCTTGTGGATGAACTTGTGCCAAAGCTTTTGGGACTTGGAGATATTCAGAAAGTATTGCAGAATTTATTAAAAGAAGGTATTTCTGTGCGTGATCTTGTCACTATTTTTGAGACGCTTGCCGATCATGCAGCATCGACAAGGGATACAGATATTTTGACAGAATATGTAAGGCAGAGCCTAAAGCGTGCGATCTCCAACAAGTATTTTCCAATGAATGAAACAACAAGTGTCGTTACACTTGATCCAGGATTGGAACAGGAGATTATGGGCAGTGTAAAACAGACAGAGCAGGGCGCTTATCTGACACTTGATCCAGAGAAAACAAAGACAATTATAGCTTCTGTAGAATCAGAAGTAGGGAAGCTTGAAAAGCTTGGCAAGAATCCAATCGTGATTACCTCCCCAATTGTCAGAATGTATTTCAAGAGACTTACAGAGGACTATTACAAAGATTTGGTGGTGGTGTCTTATAATGAGATTGATTCAAATGTTGAGTTACAATCAGTAGGAATGGTGACAGCATGATAATAAAGAAATTTCAAGGAAAAACAAAGGAAGAAGCACTTGCAAGTGCGAGGAGAGAGCTTGGTGAAAATATTGTTGAGATGAATGTCAAGGCAGTTAAACCCAAAGGATTAAAAGGTATTTTCAGGGGAACCAAGTTTGAGGTTACTGTCGCAAGGGAAGATGAGAATGAAAAGTACAGCGCTGTTGCTGCGACAGAAATTCAAAAGGATGGGGTTGCAGTCAGTTTAGGACAGAATGCATCACAGGCAAAAATTATTCCAATGAAACAGCATGAGAAGCAGGAGGCAGTCGCAGAGGATGCGAAAGCAGTTGGTCAGGCGGTTGCAGATGTTCTTTCATCTTTTCCACCACAAAAGTTAGATATGGTAAAGGATGACGGATCAAAAGAGAAAGGAATATCGGAGGCGAAAGCCAATGAACCTACAAAAGAAAACCTTCGCGGTAATGGTTTGGAAGAAAAACTGGATAATTTGCAGAATTTGATTGAGAAACAGTTGTCACAACAGGAAAATAAACCACAGCCAGAAGAAGTCAGAACTACCGAGAGCGGAAAAAGAAAAGAAAGTACAGAGCGTGTAAATTTTTTAAAACTCTTGTACAATAAGATGATGGATAATGAGATTAATGAAAAGTATGCAAAGGATATTATAGAGGAGATTGACAAAAATTGTAAAGCGGATGTCACACTAGACTTTATGCTTTCGGAAATTTATCAAAGAATGATACTAAAACTTGGAAAACCTTATGTGATGGAGGAAAATGAGAGAAAACCAAAGGTAATTTTCTTTGTGGGACCGACAGGAGTTGGGAAGACCACAACGATTGCAAAAATTGCGTCGTCCTTTCGTGGGGACCACAAGAAGAAAGTTGCATTGCTCACAGCAGATACTTACAGGATTGCAGCAGCAGAGCAGTTGAGGACCTACGCAAATATTCTTGAAGTGCCATTTCGCGTTGTGTACACGGCAAAGGAAATTGCAGCGTCGATAGAAGATTTTAGAGAATATGATTACATTTTGGTGGATACCACGGGGCATTCGCCAAACAATGAAGCACAGTGTGAGAGCATGAGCGATTTGATAAGTTCTGTGGACAACAGTGCAATTAAAGAAGTGTTTCTTGTGCTGTCGGCTTCGACAAAATACGGGGATTTGATGAAGATTGCAGATACATATAAAGAAATAGCTGATTATAAGTTGATTTTTACGAAATTAGATGAAACCGCTACGCTGGGAAATATATATAACCTGAAACTATATACGGGAGCGACACTTTCCTATGTGACATGCGGTCAGAATGTACCAGATGATATTGAGTATTTCAATCCGCAGTCAACTGTAAAACAGTTGCTTGGGGGAAGGCGTTGATAGGAGGGGAGTATATGGATCAGGCGGAACAGTTAAGAAATGTAATTAAAATGAATCCAGCCCCGAGACCACTCTCAAGGGTTATAACAGTCACAAGCGGAAAAGGCGGTGTAGGGAAGTCGAATACTTCTATCAATCTTGCTTGCCAATTCAGAAAGATGGGAAAGCGAGTCATTATACTAGATGCAGATTTTGGACTTGCAAATATCGAAATTATGTTTGGAACCGTACCAAAACATAATCTATGTGATCTCATATATCAGGGAAAAAACATTACAGATATCATAACCTGGGGACCTATGGACATAGGATTTATATCAGGTGGATCTGGAATTGCAGGTCTTTCAAATCTAAGTAGAGATTACTTAAATTATATCATACAAAATCTTGCAAAATTAGATGCAATTGCCGATATTATTATCATAGATACAGGTGCGGGTATCTCTGATGCAGTGTTGGATTTTCTTGTTGCGAGCGGTGAAATTCTGGTTGTTGCTACACCGGAACCCACATCAATTACAGACTCGTATTCGCTCTTAAAAGCATTGAACCGTCATCCACGATTCTCTAGGGAAGACTCAAAGATTATGGTAATTGCAAATAAAGTAGCCGGTGCAGCAGAGGGCGAAACTATGTACAATAAACTTGAGACAGTTGTGAATAGATATCTCAAGCTTCCCATATCTTATCTTGGAGCAATTCCGCAGGATTATCGCCTTGAAGATGCAGTTATGCAGCAGAAGCCGGTTAGTCTTCAAAGTCCAAATGCAAAATCATCAATTGCCTATGAGAAAATAGCGTATGTACTGATGGACAAAGAATATGATAAGTCTTTGGTAAAAAGAGGAATGGCAGCTTTTTTCTCACATATTGTGGCAGGAAATAAAAAAATGGGATAAATAAGAAACTATTTTCAGGAGGAAGCTATGATAGAAAAATTTATATCATTGGGTGATAAACTGGAATTGAAATCGACAGTCCGCGTTATTCTTCCTGATGGCACAGAAGGAGTAAAGACATACAAGTCTACTGTGCATAATATTTTGGATGATGGACGACTTGAGCTGGTGATGCCAATGGAGCAAACCAAACTGGTGTTGCTTCCCGTAGATGGAGAATATGATGTGTGCTTTTTTTCTCATAACGGCGTGTATCGGGCAGATGTGCGGATTATTGAGCGGCGAAAAGTTGATGGAATCTATGTCCTTGTAGTTGAGTTGATAAGTAATCTTCACAAATATCAGCGAAGAGAGTATTATCGGTTTAACTGTGTGATTGGTATGTCTATAAAGGAGATGACAAAGCAGGAGATTGATGCATATATTCAAGGCATGGTGTATCTTGTGCCTGATCGCGAAATGATAAGAGGCGTGATTGTAGACATAAGTGGTGGTGGCGCACGATTTGTATCAAGACAGAGATTTAATGAGGACAGCTATATTTTAATGAAATTTAAGCTCACGGTTTTAGAGCGAGAGAAACTGTTTTTGCTGGCTGCAAAGATAATTTATTCCAACGAGATTGAAAATAGGGAGAACGAATACGAAAATAGAGTCAAGTTTGAATTTATTGATACCACAACACGTGAGGAGCTTATCAAATATATATTTGATGAGGAACGAAAAAATAGAAAGAATGGAAAGGGTCGTTGAATAGTATGACAATTAACTCGAATACATCAAAAATTAAGAAAAAAATACTTGTAGTTGATGATTCTGCACTTATGAGAAGAGTTATGTGTGATATAATCAATTCAGATGAACGGTTCCAGGTAGTGGAGCAGGCTTTTGATGGTCAGGCAGCTTATGAACTCTTGAAGAAGAATCAATATGATGGGATAGTACTTGACGTAAATATGCCAAAAATGAACGGGATTCAATTCCTGCGTGCTCTGCAGAAAGACAAGATTCGTGCCCGTATCATGATGGCGAGTACAGATACGAAGGATGGCGCTGCCGTAACAATGGAAGCGCTTGATCTCGGAGCAATTGATTTTATAGAGAAGCCAGTCAATATTGTCTATCTAAAAAGCAGTGGCTTTAAGGATAAGTTTCTGGATACACTTCAGGCAGTTGTGTCCAGCCGCCAGACCAATATTTCTAATACTCCTGTTCTGACAAGGGAAAAACAGGAGGAGAATACGCAGAAGCTTGTGAACATTGTTAGAAAGAGCAAACCAATTGTAGGTGGACAGAAAATTGTTGCGCTTGCTTGCTCGACAGGAGGCCCTAAGGCATTGCAGAGTGTTGTGCCGCGACTTCCAGCAGAACTTGCGGCTCCTGTACTGATTGTTCAGCATATGCCGCAAGGATTTACACAGTCTCTTGCGGAACGACTTAACTCCATGAGCAAAATCAAAGTCAAGGAGGCAGCAGAAGGCGATGTGCTGGAGAATGGCGTGGTGTATATCTCCATGGGCGGTAAACATATGAATGTAGCAACAAGAGGTGGCAGAGCGACAATTACGTATACAGATGAGCCGCCGAGAGAGGGTGTTAAACCTTGCGCAAATTATATGTATGAATCCTTAAAATCAAGCAGCTATGCGCAGATTGTCTGTGTTGTGTTGACAGGAATGGGTGCAGATGGTACGAAGGGAATCGTGAATTTGGAAACTTCAAAAAAAATACACGTTATCGCACAGGATGAGGCATCATCAACGGTGTATGGAATGCCCAAGGCAATCGCTGCTACAGGACTGGTAAACCAAGTGGTCTCACTTGATAACGTGGCCCAGGAAATTATTATGAATGTGGGGGTCAGGTAAATGGATACAAGTCAATATCTTGATATTTTCCTTGATGAGTCAAAGGAGCACTTACAAAATCTAAGTGACCAGATTATGGATCTGGAGCAAAATCCTGAAAATATGGATACAATCAATGAAATATTTCGGGCGGCGCATTCCTTAAAGGGTATGGCAGGTACAATGGGATATAAGCGAATGCAGACGCTTACCCATGATATGGAAAATGTTTTTTCGGAAGTTCGCAATGGCACGTTTAAAGTATTGCCCGGAATGATTGATATTTTGTTCAAGAGTCTGGATGCGCTGGAAGAATATGTCAACAATATTCAACAGACGACAGAGGAAGGTACGAATGACAATCAAGACTTAATTGATGCGCTCAACAGCATCTTAAAAAATAATGGTGAGGTGATTATTGGTCAGAGTGCAACCCCTACAAAGGCGGTAGAGGCGGCACCTACCGTAAAGGATGAGAGCGCAAATACCAAGCGGGAAAAATGGCAGGATATTAAAATTACTGATACAGAGCGAATGCTGATTGATAAGGCATACAGCGAGGGACTGAAAGTGTTTGGCGTGACAGTCTATGTCGAGGAAGCATGTGTATTAAAGGCTGCAAGAGCATTTTTGGTATTTAAGGCACTTGAAAAATTGGGAGAAATTATTGTATCTTCTCCAACTGCACAAGATATTGAAGATGAAAAATTTGATTTGACATTCAGTTTGATACTGATTTCTGGAAATACAACGGAAGAAATTATTGAGGCAGTTAAGAGTGTTTCTGAGATAGAAGAAGCATTTTGTGCAGAATATACTTTGGCAAAATCTGAGAAACCGACAGAGCCGGAGAAAACTGTGGAGAGTAAGCCTGTGGAGGAGAGTAAGCCGGCTGCGACAACAGTGTCCAAAACTGTTTCGGCACCTGCTCAGACATCAGCTGCAACGATAAAACCAACTGCACCGGCGGCAGTGACGCCATCTTCCGCGACATCTTCTTCATCCTCAAAACCAGCGACAAAACCTGTAGTGAACAGAACGGTCAGAGTGGATATCGAAAAACTGGATAATCTGATGAATCTGGTCAGTGAGCTTATTATAGCGAAGAACTCTTTGATTTCTGCCACAGCAGCAGATGATAATAAAGGAGATAATGGTTCTGTCAATGAACAGATTGAGTATCTAGAGAGTGTTACAACAAACTTACATGAGTCTGTTATGAAAGTGCGAATGGTTCCAATCGAGAGTGTTGTGGCAAAGTTTCCACGTATGATTCGTGATCTTTCTAAGAAGTTGAATAAGAAAATGGAATTGTATATGACAGGTGAGGATACAGAGCTTGACCGTACTGTGGTAGATGAGATTGGCGACCCACTGATGCACATGCTTAGAAACTCAGCAGACCATGGCCTTGAACCAAATGATGTGCGTGTTGCAAATGGAAAACCAGAGGTTGGTTCCATTTTTCTTGATGCTTATCAAGACGGTAATAATGTTGTGATTGAGGTGCGAGATGACGGCGGCGGAATCAATGTGGAAGCTGTCAGAAACAAGGCGATTGAGCGTGGGACAGTGACGCCAGAACAGGCTGAGACTATGACAGAGAAGGAAATTATAGACCTTTTATTCCTGCCAAGTTTTTCTACCGCAAAGAAGGTGTCCGACGTGTCTGGTCGTGGTGTTGGGCTTGATGTAGTAAAGTCAAAGATTGAGTCTTTGAGTGGTGAAGTCGAAGTAAAGAACCGCTTTGGAGAGGGTTCCTCTTGGATTATCCGACTGCCTTTGACACTGGCAATTATCCAGGCTCTTATGGTTGTAATTGGTGATGAGAAGTATGCGATTGCACTTGGCTCCATTCAGACAATTGAGGACGTTTTGCCAGAGGATATCAAACTTGTACAGGCGAAGGAAGTAATTCATATTCGTGGAACTGTCATTCCAATTATCAGAATGGATAAAGTTTTGGATATGCCCCCAAGAGAAGGCGATAAGAATAAGAATCTCACCGTAATTATTGTGAAAAAAGGTGAGAAACAAGCAGGTTTGGTAGTAGACGAGCTTATCGGACAGCAGGAAGTTGTTATTAAGTCCATGGGCAAGTATATTAAGGTGCCAAAGATGATAAGCGGTGCTACAATTTTAGGAAATGGTGAAGTGGCACTGATCCTTGATACCAATGCATTGATTTGATTTTAATGACAATGAAAAGGAAGAAAGGCGGGGCATAGAACATGGATGAAGTAAAAATAATGGACGAAAAGAAACGGAATGTGAGTCTAAACCGTCCAGTAGAACATGATACGACACAGTTTATCGTGACACAGCTTGGCGGTGAACAGTATGGAATAGATATTAAATATATATCAAATATTATTCGGATGTCAAAAATCACAAGAGTACCAAAAGTACCCAATTATATTAAAGGTGTGATTAATGTCAGGGGGGTTGTCATACCAACAATTAGTCTTCGACTGAAAATGGGACTTCCAGAAGATCAAGTTACTAAAAAGACGCGTATTATTATCTTGACTCTTGAACAACATGAGTCGATTGGAGTGTTGGTGGATGAGGTGAAAGAAGTTGTGACACTCGACGAGGAACATATTGAGCGGATGGGATATGAAAAAGATGAGAAAGAGCGATTTCTTTCTGGCGTTGGAAAATCCGATGGGAAGTTAATCTCATTGTTAGATATCACATCAGTGCTTGCAGAAGTTGTAGATGTATAGACGGATAGGGAAGGTTACTTCTTCTGTTCGCTGTATCGGACGCGGGCAGTTTTAGATGCATATTTCTTTTCCGCGTCCGTGTGCATAAAATAAAAGACAGGCGTTTTTCATTCTGATTTGAGATTCCGTGTACGGAATCATGAAGGTTAGTATGACTTTTTGATAGGGAAAGGCTTAGGTTTTATCATGGCAGAGAGTATGAGTTTCGAGAGAGTTACGACAGAATATTACGATGTGTTAAAGGAGCTAGGAAATATCGGAGCTGGCAATGCGACAACAGCACTTGCACAGATGCTTCAGACAAAAGTAGATATGAAAGTTCCGCAGGTAAGACTTCTCGATTTTAAAGATGTTGGTGTAGTTATGGGGGGAGAGGAGCAGCTTGTTGTAGGCATTTATCTGGCTGTGGAGGGCGATATCACAGGCAGTATTATGTTTATATTGGAACAAAGTGCCGCAAAGGCTCTTGTGTCTAAACTTATGGGAATGCCGCCCTCAGAAGGTGAGTTTAGTGAGATTGAAATTTCAGCAATGAAAGAGATTGGAAATATCATTACAGGAGCCTATCTAAATTCATTGGCACAGATGACCAATCTCAAGATGCTTCCATCGGTTCCGGATCTAAGTATTGATATGCTCAATGCAATACTGAGTGTTCCGGCGATAGAATTTGGTATTATAGGCGATCAGATTTTGCTGATACAGACAGTATTTACAGATGATGTGGATTTAAATGGTTATTTTATTCTGATGCCTGATCTTGAGTCTTACTCAAAGATGTTGGGTGCGCTTGGGCTGTCGGTATAACTATATGAATACAGAGAAGGGGCATTGTATCTATGGCAAATATAGTAAAAGTGGGAATGGCGGACCTGAATGTGTGTAAAAGTCCTGAAGGTATCACAACCCTTGGATTGGGGTCTTGTGTGGGAATTTGTATTAGAGATCCAGTTGCAAAGGTAGGAGGACTTGCACATGCCATGCTGCCAGACAGTAGACAAATAGAAAATAATTCAAATAGAGCGAAGTTTGCAGATACAGGAATTGAAGATCTTGTGCAAAAGATTCTTGCGATAGGGGGCAGAAAGGCAAGATTGGAAGCAAAATTAGCAGGCGGAGCGCAGATGTTTGCATTTCAGAATAAATCCGATATGGTACGTGTCGGAGAGAGAAATGTGGAGGCTAGCAAAAAGAAACTCAGAGAACTGGGAATTCCGCTGAAAGCGCAGGATACAGGGCTGAATTATGGTCGTACAATTGTATTTTACCCTGAGACAGGAGAATTAATTATCCGTTCCGCAGGAAAACCCGAAAAAAAGATATAACAGAATAATTAAGAGGATAATGAGATGGGAAATAAGACAGGGCTTATCACGCCGTTTCTCATGCTTTTGGCAGGTGCGATAGCGTCTATTATTATGTATGTCAGAGGGTATGAGTTGACGAGAATGCTGTGGGGGCTGCTGATTGTGCTATTGATATTTTATGTCCTTGGCGATATAGCAAGATATCTCTACGCATCAATCAGACCTCGTATCATACCAACTGGCGATCTTGAACAGATGGTTCAGGAGGCGAAAAAAAATGGAGATCTTACTGGAAATGTTGTGGCTTTTGCAAATGAGGAGCAGAATGATATGGAAGGTATGGATGCGGGTGGTTTTATGTCAGAAGATGCAGATGGATATTCAGATGAGGAAATTTATGATTATTCAGGACAAGAGGCTGCCCCGTCAATGGAGTATGATAATGAGAACCCATTTGGGGATGCATAAAATTAATTATTTGTGTAGGCAACATTGTGTATAACGGGGGAATAACATGAACGAAGCAGCACGCAAGAAACTTTGGGATGATTATGCCAGGCTGAAATCACCAGATTTAAGGGAAAAACTTATATTGGAGTATGCACCGTTGGTCAAGGTAGTCGCAGGGCGTCTCAGCATGTATCTTGGCTATAATGTAGAGTATGAGGATTTGGTAAGTTATGGAGTGTTCGGCTTGATCGATGCCATTGATAAATTTGATACAGGCAAAGAAGTGAAGTTTGAGACTTATGCCAGTCTGCGCATTCGTGGTGCTATTCTGGATCAAATTCGGAAAATGGATTGGATACCGCGCACGATCAGACAGCGTCAGAAACAGATTGACACTGCAATGAAGGAGCTTGAACAGCGTAATGGAAAGCCCCCTACAGATGCAGAGATCGCATTATATATAGGAATCAGTGAGGATGAGTTTCTCGATTGGCAGAATCAAGTCAAGGCAGATAATATTATCTCTTTGAACGAATATGTGGAACAGGGAAATGATATTTCTTCAGAGAAGGGAATTACATCAGGATTTGATACGCCAGAAAGCGTGGTCGAAAAAAGCGAATTGAAGGAGGTGCTGGAGGAAGCGTTGGAAGTATTAACAGATAAAGAGAAGAAAGTGATTTTGCTGTATTATTATGAGGAACTTACCCTAAAGGAAATCAGTCGTGTGCTTGAGGTATCAGAGTCAAGAATATCACAGCTTCATACGAAAGCGCTTCAGAAGATGAAAACAAAGATGGGAAATTATATTGGAATATTGGAGCAATAACAGATGAAGTGATTGCATGGAGGCAAAACTGATATGAATGGATTTTTTCAGATACAGATAAAAGAACAAGGGGTAAACCTACTACTTTTTCCTCCTATCGGAGAGGGAGAACAGATACGTGCCGCGGAATTAAAGGAGTATCTTAACAAAATAGGTGTACCCTATGATGTTAAGGCAATCAACTCTGCCCTTTCTTCTTTGGGTGAGGAGGTTGTCCTTTTTCTGGCTGCAATAAAGCTTTCACCAGTGGATGCAATTTACAATATTCAAGTAGCACCTGACAAAATGTCGGCGATTATGCGTATGTATCCGCCTAGTACAGGCGGACGTCCAGCAAGCAAAGAACAGATTATGGATTTGCTTAGTCAATTTAGAATTAAAGCAGGAATTGACGAGGAAGCGATTACAGTGGCGATTGAGGAGAGCCTTTACTGTACAGATATTGTTGTTGCACGCGGAAAAATGCCTACTGTTGGTCGTGATGCTTCGATTGTCTACCATTTTGATACCAACAATAATATTCGTCCAGAATTAAAAGAAGATGGGACTGTGGACTTTTTTAAGTTAAATACGCTCCATCATTGTATAAAAGGGCAGGTTCTTGCAGAGATTATTCCTGAGGAAAAAGGCGAGAATGGATTTGACATTTATGGATCCGTTATGCTTGCAAGAGAAGTGAAAAAGATTACATTTGCATATGGAAGAAATCTTGAGATTTCACAAGATGGACTGAAATTAATCAGTATGGTAGATGGGCATACTTCTTTGGTGGACGATACTGTTTTTGTATCAGATGTATACAGTGTGGAAGATGTAGGGACTTCAACAGGAAATATTGAATATCATGGAGATGTGGAAGTAAAAGGAAATGTCTGTGAGAATTTTAGTGTGAAGACAGATGGAAATGTTTTTGTGACAGGTGTTGTGGAAGGTGCAGTCATAGAGGCAGGAAAAGATATCATTATTGCTAGAGGAATGCATGGACAAAACAAAGGTAGGTTAAAAGCAGGCGGAAACATTATCGCAAAGTTTATCTCCGCTGCAGAGGTACAGGCAGGGGGTTTTGTAGAAGCAGAACAGATTGTAAATGCCCAAGTTTTTGCGGGTACAAATGTAAACGCAGAGGCAGGAAAAGGATTGATTACAGGCGGAAAAGTCATAGCAAAGACAGCAATCAACGCCAAAAATATAGGCTCACCTATGGGGGCTTCAACAGTAGTTGAGGTTGGAAGTGACTTGAATGCCAAAAAGCGTCTTGCTGAACTTCAAAAAAGTGTGGGAGAAAAATCAAAATCGATACCAAAATTGAAAAAATCTCTAGAAGATGTTAAAATACGATTAAAACAAGGCGTGAAATTGACACAAGAACAGTTAAGAAATGCTAAAATGTTACAGATAACACTTGCGGAGACACAGGCGAAAGTTCAGGAAGAATTAAAAGAGATCGAAAAGCTCGACAAGACACTAAAAAATGAGGGCATGTCACATATTAATGTGCGTGGAACAATGTACCAAGGAGTTGCTGTAGCGATTTCTGGAGCTACAATGACAGTAAAAAACGAATACACATTTTGTCGTTTGTACAAAAAAGATGCAGATATAGCTTCTACAAATTTGTAGGGGCTATTGCCTTTTCTGTCGAAATATATTACAATAAATCGAAATATGGTATCGCCCTGTAAATTGAGCGACTCAGAGGAGGGATAAAAATGGCTATAAGTCCAATACTGCTTAATGGAAGCATTCAGCAGACAGATAATATTTTGCACAATCAGGTAAAGCAGGTTGAGAAGGGTGTTGTGGACCAAGGAAATATACAGGTTCAGGTAGAAAAAAAAGAACAGCAAATGGCAAAACAAGTCGTTCATGCAGATGAAACCTTATTTAAAGAGGAGCGTTTTGATGCCAAAGAGAAAGGTCATAATGGTTATTCTGGTGATGGGGGAAAACGTAGGAAGAAAATAAAAGGTGACGGAAGAGTTGTCGCGAAATCCGAGGGCGGATTTGACATGAAGATATAGGTGTGTTTGTTTTGTGTACATTGTAGAGAATTGGAAAGGTTTGATAACAGATGAATTGGTTGGAGATTGCACTGCTGGTATTTGGAGCATGTGCTTTTGCAGGAAGTTTTTTAATCAAAGGAAAGTCAAATGACAGTGGTCAGGAAGTAGATGTAGAGCTTATCCGAAGCGTTATAGAAAAAGAAATGAGAGATGCTAAGGAACGTGTTACCGAAGTTGTAGATGAGACACTTGAATATGCAGTGGAGAAGACAGAGCGTGCGTCAGAGCGCATTTCTAATGAGAAAATTATGGCCATTAACGAATATTCAGAGACTGTGCTCGCAGATATTAACAAGTCTCATCAGGAAGTTGTATTTTTGTATGATATGTTAAATGACAAGCATAATAATCTCAAAGAAACAATAAAACATGTGGATAAAACGGCAAAAGAAGCCGAGGAAGCAGCAAATGCCGCGGCGCTTGCCCTTGCAGCAAAGGCAAAAGAGGAGGCTGAGGTCAGAGAAAAAGAACTGACAAGAAAGAATATTAGTACAGATCGCGTTGTGTTGGATAAGGAAGCACAAGAGAAAGAATATGCGCGTCGACAGATGGCAAGACTTATTCTTCCAATGCAACAAGAAATGCAAATTCACCGACAGGTGGATGCCCGCGCGCTGGACATTGGCGCGTTGGGGTTAAATATTAGTAAAAATACACAAGTTGACAGACCGATGGAATTGAGTCCACTTGTTGTAAAAAGTGTGGAAATTTTACCAGCGGATGTTGTTATGTCAAATGATATGCAGCCTGTGCCAGAGAACACAGGCATAGTGGCCATTAGCGCAGCAGAATTGCAGACATTTGGTTCTCGTCCTGAGGATATGAAAGTAGTGGATGCAAAACCGGCTGAAATTAGGCCTGTGGAGGTGTATTCTTTTGTGGATCAAGCGCCACATATTGAAAGGCCAATAAAGAAAGATACAACAGGTATGATAAAACCACAAGATGTTTTTCCAGGGGCAGTAGAAAATAATAATGATAGGATTTTAAGGCTTTATAAAGAGGGTTATTCCAATGTAGATATTGCCAAAGAACTGGGACTTGGAGTTGGGGAGGTAAAACTAGTTATCAATCTGTTTAAGGGGGCTGTATAATGAGATTTAAATATATGTTGAGGGGGCTTGGTCTGGGCATTTTAATCACTGCAGCCGTGATGGGAGCATACACTAGAAGCGCTGTTGCAGATGCGAGGGTATCTGTCTTAAAGGAATATGGACTTGGGGAGAACAATAGATTGCCAGAAGAAACAACAGAGGAGTATTCTGATGAGGCATCTGACCCAGAATCGACAGAACAGTCCACCAGCAGAGACGAGGAAAAGGAAGCTGAAATTCAATCTGTGTTGGATGCGGCAAAGGACGCAGAGCAGTCTGAATCTATCAATACAGAATTACAGCAGTCAGAGGAGCAGTCGACAGACACAGATTCTGAAGCACCTGACACGACTATAACAACCGTACCGACTGGAGAAAGTGATACGGTCCAGATTGATATTACGAAAGGTGATGATTCTGGGACGGTTTCCAGAAAATTGTTTAATGCGGGATTGATTGAGAATGCGTCCGAGTATGATGCATTTTTGATGCAACATGGATATGATAAGAAACTCAATGTAGGAAGTATTACAATCAATGTTGGAGCGAGTTGGCAGGAAATTGCAGAAAAATTGACTGGAAAATAAGTTACTTTTTACACCGCCCCAAAATGTCTGCTTTATGACATTTTGCATATATCAATTGTAATGAAAATTGTGTTGGGAATTATTCAGAAATAAAAAAGACCTCTTGCATAGGAGGTTTTTTTATGTTATATTATTAATGTTGTGACTGTGTTTGAGTATCATAGTCAAGGCAATTATAGAAAATATTATAGTATTCACGTTTGCAGATTTGTGGTCCATGCCTTGGGTAGCCCACAGAGAGGAAGCGGACGGAAGCGCGGTAGAACCGTAGAAAATGGAGGTAAATCATGAGTGTTATTTCAATGAAGCAGTTATTGGAAGCAGGTGTTCATTTTGGACATCAGACAAGAAGATGGAACCCTAAAATGGCTCCTTATATCTTCACAGAGAGAAATGGTATCTATATCATTGACTTACAGAAATCTGTAGGCAAAGTTGACGAGGCGTACAGAGCTGTAGCTGATATTGTAGCACAGGGCGGCACAATTCTTTTTGTAGGAACTAAGAAACAGGCGCAGGACGCTGTTCGTACAGAGGCAGAGCGCTGCGGTATGTTCTATGTAAATGAGAGATGGCTGGGTGGTATGCTCACCAACTTTAAGACAATTAGAAGCAGAATTACCAGATTGAAAGCAATTGAGACAATGGCAGAGGATGGAACATTTGATGTTCTTCCAAAGAAGGAAGTTATTCAGATTAAGAAAGAATGGGAAAAGCTTGAGCGAAATCTGGGTGGTATTAAGAATATGACAAAGATTCCTGACGCAATTTTTGTTGTGGACCCAAAGAAGGAAAGAATTTGTGTACAGGAAGCACACACACTTGGTATTCCTCTGATTGGTATTGCAGATACAAACTGCGATCCAGAAGAATTGGATTATGTAATTCCGGGAAATGATGATGCGATTAGAGCTGTCAAGTTGATTGTATCTGCCATGGCTGATGCTGTGATTGAGTCAAATCAGGGTGAGATGATGACAGATGCAGTGCCAGAAGAAGTGGTAGAGGAAGAGGCAGTAGCAGAGTAATTAAAGATAGAGTAACGATTCAACCACATGATTTTGCATTTGCTGCAAAGTATGGTTTTTATGCACACGGGCACCCAACTGAAATTTATCAGCAAACCGATTTATCGGTTCGCTGACGGGGCCGGCGCGCGAGTAGAGGAAGATAAATTTAAGCTACGTGAAATAGCGCTGTGGTTGAGATGCATCAAGTCACCACGAAATAGTTTTGTATGACTTGATGCCTGTAACAGGAAGCCAAAGGCTGAATTGTTACAAGATAGAGGAAGCAGGAGGAATATAAAAATGGCGATTACAGCAGCAATGGTAAAAGAATTGAGAGAGATGACAGGTGCCGGCATGATGGACTGCAAGAAGGCACTGAATGAGACAGGCGGGAATATGGACGAGGCTGTTGAATATCTGAGAAAGAATGGACAAGCAAAGGCGGAAAAGAAGGCAGGAAGAATTGCAGCGGAAGGTCTTTGCAGAGTATGTACTGATGGTGACCAAGTAGCAGCAGTAGTGGAAGTAAATTCAGAGACAGACTTTGTGGCAAAGAATGAACAATTCCAGAATTATGTTACAGCAGTTGCAAAACAGGCGCTTGCAACAAATACTACAGATATGGATGCATTTCTTGCAGAGTCGTGGAATGAGGATTCTTCAAAGACAGTTAAGGAAGCATTAGTTGAGAAGATTGCCGTTATTGGAGAAAATCTTACCATTAGAAGATTTGAGAAAGTTACAGCGGAGAATGGTTGTGTTGTGACATATACACATGGTGGTGGAAAGATTGGTGTTATTGTAAATGCTGAGACAGCAGTAGTAAATGATGCAGTAAAAGAAGCACTTCTCAATCTGGCAATGCAAGTGGCAGCACTTTATCCAAAGTATGTATCTTCTGCGGAAATTTCTGAGGAATTTAAAGCGCATGAGAAGGAGATTATTGCAGAGCAGATTAAAAATGATCCTAAGATGGCTGGAAAACCGGAGAAAGTTATTGAAGGTGCAGTAGTTGGCCGCCTTAACAAAGAACTTAAAGAAATGTGTTTGTTAGAGCAAGTTTATGTGAAGGCTGAAGATGGAAAACAGACAGTTAAACAATATCTTAATGAAGTTTCTAAGGAGAATGGAACAGAGATTCAGATTAAGAATTTCGTTCGTTTTGAGACTGGGGAAGGTATTGAGAAGAAAGTGGATGATTTTGCTGCTGAGGTAGCAGCACAGGCAGGAGTATAATATATCTTTTTTGTACAGTAAAAAAGAAATTAAACTGTAAATTTTAAGGAAAATGAAAAGAGGCTTCAGAGAAATCTGAAGTCTCTTTTATGCATACGAATGCGAAAAGGAACTGTGCAGCGAAAGCTGCCTGCGTCTAAGTAGAGAAATAAACCTTCCCAACCTAATTCTAATTATAAAAGTTTGGGCATAATTGCATCAGCAGTAACAGAACGCGCCTTGGCATAAACTTCAGGATTTCGTTTGCAAAAGACATAGTACAAGCATTCAATAATAAAAAGTTGTCCTAATTTTGCAGCCACAGAACCAGACTGCAGTGGGCTTTCGTTATAGCCACATAACAATACAACATCTGCATATTTTGTGGCGCGCGAGTTTGGAAAATGTGTGATCAGTATGACAGATACTTGGCGTTCTTTTGCAATGCGCATAATATCCTCCATATCTTTTGTGGAGCCAGAATAGGAGAAAAACAGAATGACATCTTTGTGCGTTGCCAGTGAAATGCTCATAACTTGCATATGAGAGTCCTCAATATGCACGAAACGAGAAGTGGCAGTAGAAAAACGTGCCCATGCTTCCATAGCCATAACCATACTACCACCTTGACCAAAACAAAAAACTCTATCAGCGGCAGAGATAAAATCAACTGCTCTGGAAATTTCAGTTTCGTCCAACAAATCCATAGTTTCATTTAAGGAGAGAATACTGGATGAATAAAGCTTATGAAAAATGCTTCCAAGAGTATCTTCCGAAGTAATTGTTTCAGGGGTGTCCGATGGGTCGCCAATATCCGTAACATAAGCAGCCTTAGCAAGTGCTAGTTTGAGGTTATTGTAACCTGACAAGCCGAGACTTCGGCAAAAGCGTGTGATGGAAGCCTCCGACACACCGCTGTTTTCTGCAAGGCTTGAGATAGACATATATTGGGAATCGTGGGTATTGGCAAGAATGTAGTCAGCCAGCTTTCGGCTGGAACGTGTAAGTGAATGGTATTGCTCCGTGATTAGTTCCAGAATATTTCCTGCCAAACAATCATCTCCTTTCTAAAGCTCAAGTACAGCAGCGCCTAACATACCAGCGCGATTGCCCAGTGCTGCTTTTTCTAGCTTCACTTGTCGAAAACTGAACATAATATTGGAATATAGCTTTTCGCGGAGCTGTTCTATTATATAGGGCTGCTCCATAATACCACCGCCAAGGATTACACATTCGGGATTCAACATATGAATAATCGTGGTTAGTCCATATATTATTTCCATAATCCAGTGATCAATAAGTTTTTTTACATCGGGTTCTTTTAGGCGTTCAAAAATTTTACGCCCGTTGGTTAGTGTGGGGTCAAATTGCTGTGCACTTTTCACCAGTGCAGTGGCAGAAGCGTATTTTTCATAACAGCCAGAAAACATATCCTCCTCAATCTTGCGCGCTTCGGGGTGTGTGACAATCGCGCCAAATTCACCAGCAGAATAGCTGCTTCCAGAGTATAATTTTCCATCGGAAAAAATCGCACCACCCACTCCAGTGCCATAGGTGAGACACACGAAGTTTTTGCGACCTTTTCCAGCTCCAAAGACAAACTCTCCAATTGCAGCTGCATTTACATCATTTTCGACCGCAACGGGCACATTAAACTCTTGTTCTAATAATCCTTTTAATTTTGTGCCTGTGTAGCCAGGAATATTTTCATTTGCGTAGATAATTTGTCCGCGCACAGGGTTTACTTGTCCAGCAGTGCTAACGCCAATGCGCTCAAATGGAGTGCGCTGTTGATATGCGGCAATAATTTCCTTTGCGCGCGCTGTCACATGCGAACTTCCTTGACTGGCTTCTGTTGGAGTTTCTTTGATGTCCGTTAGCATTCCGTCAATATACAGACCAGATTTAATTGCAGTGCCGCCAATATCAAGAACCAAGGTTGTCATAGCCAAATCCTCCTTGCTATTCAATCAGTGAAGCGCGGTGAAATACCATTTTTAATTCTAAATTGTCGTTTAAAATTACAATATTTGCGTATTTGCCCGGAGTGAGACTTCCATAATGTTCGTAAATGCCAACTGCTTTTGCTGGATTGACAGCAGCGCATTTGATTGCACTTGCAAGAGGAATCCCCATGTCATGAACAGCAGTGCGCACGCAGTTCATAAGATTTGTCACAGAACCTGCGATTGTACCATCTTCAAGAACAGCCAAATTTCCTTTGACAGTGACATTTTGTCCACCGAGGTCATATTGGCCGTCGTCAAGACCTGCGGCGCGCATACTGTCGCTAATCAAAATAATTCTGTCGTCACCAAAAATTTTGAACGTGGTTCTTACCACTACGGGATGAATGTGGATTCCATCACAGATTAATTCAGCCATACAGTGACTGTCATCGGCAGCTGCACCAATTGGACCAGGAGCACGATGAGTAAAAGGCGGCATGGCATTATAAGTGTGAGTCAACTGTGAAGCTCCACAGGCAATGGCTTCTTTTGCAGTGTCATAGTCTGCTGTTGTGTGTGCAATGGAGATATTGACACAACTGCTGTTTTCTCGAATAAATTCTAGCGCACCTTCTGTTTCAGGAGCAATTGCTACAGTGCGAAGCATCCCATTGGAGACTTCCTGTAGACGATTCAGCATAGCAGTGTCAGCCAGAGCGATGTATTTTCCGTTCTGTGCACCTTTTTTGGCAGCGTTGATGAAAGGACCTTCCATATAAAGTCCACAGAAGTCTGCTGCATCAACGTCAGCCTGCTCGCTGAAATCCTTTGCGGCGCAACAGATTTGAGTCAATACTTCTTCGGGCATAGTCATGGTGGCAGGTGTGATAGAAGTTATGCCCTGACTTAATTCATAGTGTGCGATTGTACGCAGTGCTTCCACTGTGCCATCGCAACAATCACTTCCCATACACCCATGAAAATGAATATCAGTGAGACCGGGAATAACATAGTGTCCAGCAGCATCAATCACAGTTTCTTCGCCAGATGCATTGCGATAATCTTCTTCTGATACAATTTTTTCATCACATATATATACGGTTTTGGTTACAAAAGAGCCGTCTTCCTGAAAGACAAGGCCATTGATGATTTTTTTGAGTGCCATTTTGTCCGCCTTTCTTTTAACTAGTTTTTTGGAGAGTCAATAACAAATCATTCACATTTTGAGAGTGCAGCTTCGTCCGCTACCAGAATTACATTGCGATGGAGCTGTAAGATGGAAGCTGGTACTTGTGGTGTAATAGGGCCAAAAAATGCAGTTTTTACAATATCTGCTTTGTCTGCGCCAGATACGATAATCAAAATCTTGTGTGCAGACATAATTGCCTTAATACCCATTGTGTATGCTTGGCGTGGCACTTCTGCCTCTGTCTCAAAAAAGCGTGCATTCGCCTTGATTGTCTGCTCTGATAAGTCAATACAATGTGTCTCTGTAGAGAAAACATCACCGGGTTCATTAAAACCGATATGTCCGTTATGCCCCAGTCCTAAGAGCTGGAGATCTGGTTCGCCTACAGCGCGCAGAATCTCGTTGTAATTGTGACATGCAACATTGCTGTCTGGTTCTGTTCCATCAGGAAGAAAAGTTTTGTTTTTGTTAATGTTTACCTTGCTAAAAAGGTTCTCATTCATAAAGTAATAGTAGCTTTGCGAATTGTCGCGCGTCAATCCTTTGTACTCGTCAAGATTTACTGTTATAACTTCTGAGAAGTCAAGGTCTCCTTTCTCATACCACTCTACAAGCTGGCGATAAGTGCCAACCGGAGAAGATCCAGTGGCAAGACCAAGAACGCAATTTGGCTTCATAATAATTTGTGCCGAGATAAGGTTGGCAGCTTTGCGGCTCATGTCATTATAATCTTTTGCCCTGTAAATTTTCATAGTGTACCTCCTGATTTAAAATCGAAATATGGTTTTATATCCTGATATGGGAAAAATCCCCTTATGAAATTACTATAACATATTATTTGTGTTGTGGCAATTGATAGAAGAAAAAAATGTTAAAAATTTTCTATAAAATTTAATGATGAAAATAATTTTCAAAAATGTATTGACAAAAATACAATCTGACCATACAATAAAAATCCCATTTATCAAAACAGGAGGACAAGTATGTCATGCCTTATGAAGGGATTTATCTGGGATTTGCTTCAATGTATCATGTTGGAGATACACAAGAGGAAGATTTTGACTTGGTCGAGACAAATTTGCAGGTTATGTGCAAAATAAGTTGGATAAGCAGGCTCAACTTGTTACAAATCACTTTATTGTCTACGGAGAAAATCTTGCATTATTAGCAGAAATACAGGAAGATGGTTTTGTGAAAGTAGCACTTGGCACCAAAAGCGGAAAAGTATATGAAGGTTTTGAGGCAGAAAAGAGTATCTTGACTAAACAGCCAGATGGATATTATCAAATCAGTTTTCAAGGGAAAAAACTGACGTCGCTTTGCAGCAATCCTGTCAGCTTTCATATTTATTTTGAAAAAGCAAAAATCTACGCTATAAAAGGAAACTTAGAAAATTATAAACTAAAATATTAAACAATTTTTGTGTAAAAATCAAAAAAAATGCTGTAAACCTATTTTGTTTTGTTTAGGTATTACAGCATTTTTTATTTTTTGCGAATAAAATTAGCAAGATTACTAAAAAAATGGTACAAATTTTCAAAAATAAAATATTTTTAAAAAAATTTTCAAAAATGTATTGACAAAAATACAATACAAACGTACAATAAGACCTAACTTGATGTTACATTTTTTTACATTTTCTATTAAAGGAGGGTTTATTATGAAGAAGCGTAAATTTATGGCACTGGCATTGAGCTGCGTTATGGTATGCTCCCTTGTGGCATGCGGTGGCAAAGATACAGGGTCAGATCAACCTGCATCAAATTCAACGCCAGCACCTGCAGAGAAGACAGATGCACCGACAGAAAAGACAGATGCGCCTGCAGAAAATGCAGATACCACTGAGAACACGGACAGTCAAACACCTGCAGACTCTGCGCAGGCAGCGGACATTACTCTGTGGACTTATCCTGTTGGAAATTGGGGAGATTCCGCTACAGTTGATACTTTGATTTCTAATTTTAATGCGGTTTATCCAGATATTCATGTTACGGTAGAGTATTTGGATTACACGAATGGTGACGACCAGATTAACACAGCAATCGAAGGAAATCAGGCACCCGATCTTGTATTGGAAGGACCAGAGCGTCTGGTGGCAAACTGGGGAGCAAGAGGTTTGATGGTTGACCTTGGGGACCTTTGGACAGACGATGCAAAGTCTGTGATTTATGATTCTGTGCAGAATGCTTGTAAGAGTAACGATGGTGTATTTTATGAGTACCCATTGTGTATGACTGCACATACTATGGCAATCAATAGAGATATCTTTGAGGCGGCAGGTGCGCTCCAATACCTTGATGAGGCGAGCGGTACATGGACAACAGAAAATTTCCAGAAGGCAGTGCAAGCTGTTTATGATTATGGCCATACCAATGTAGGTGTTGTATATTGCAGCGGCCAAGGTGGTGATCAAGGAACCCGCGCGTTGGTGAATAACTTGTATGGTGGAACATTTACAAATGCAGAACATACAGAGTATACAGCAAATAGCGCAGAAAATATTAAGGCGCTTGAGCTGTTAAAGAGCATGGACGGAATTGAGTTTGATGCTTCTCTTAACGGTGGTGAAGAGGTCACTATGTTCTGTAATGGAACATTTGCGATGGCATTTTGTTGGAATGCAACACAGGAAAAGAATAACATGGACCAAGGAAACATTAACTTTGAAGTTCTGCCAATGGCATTTCCTTCAGAGGATGGCAAGCCAGAGCTTTGTGGCGGTATTTGGGGATTTGGTAGTTTTGATAATGGCGACACAGCAAAGATTGCAGCGGCAAAGACATTTATTGATTTTATGGCAAATGATGAGAAGCAGGTTGTTGAGAGCGTAAAGGCATCTAATTTCTGGCCAGTTAAGGAGCTTGTAGGACTTTATGACGACAATGCACTTATGACAGAATACTCTAAATTTACTGGTTATATGGGTGATTATTACCAGGTAGTTGGCGGATGGGCTGAAGCTCGTACAGCATGGTGGAACATGTTGCAGCAAATTGGCTCAGGCACAGATGTAAAGACAGCAGTTGAGACATTTACAACAACAGCAAATGAAGCGGCAGCAAAGTAATAATTAGCATTATATAGTTATCGTTGCGCCCCTTTCCGAAGCGATGCGGGAGGGGCGCTTCTTAATAAGAAAGGAGGAATCCTGATGGCAAAAAGTAACAGTATGAGTAAGGCGCTGGTGCGCAGGGAGACAATTGCCGGATATGCTTTTATGCTTCCAAGTCTATTATTCTTTGTTGGATTTGTTATTTATCCTATGGTACAGTGTGTGTTTACAAGTTTCTTTGATGCGACCATGAACCGGGAGGATATTTTTATTGGGTTGGCAAATTATAAGGAATTGTTTCAGGACAAAGTATTTCTTGGCGCATTGAAAAATACATTTGTGATTGTGATCGTTTCTGTGCCAGTAACTTGTATCTTTTCTCTTTGGGTAAGTTCCGTAATCTACGATTTAGCGGGTCCTGCTTGCTCAGCATTCCGCTGTATTTTCTATCTTCCGGTTGTAACTGGTTCCGTTGCTGTTGCAGTGGTATGGAAGTGGATGTTTAACAATTATTATGGCATTTTTAACTATCTTGGAACAAACACGGGATTGATTGAGAAAAATATTAACTGGCTAGGCGACGAGCGATTTGCACTGGGGTGTATTATACTGATTTTGTTGACAACTTCAGTAGGACAGCCAATTGTGTTGTATGTATCGGCACTGAATAATGTAGACCAGTCTCTTGTGGAGGCAGCAGAAGTTGACGGCGCAACAAAATTCCAGTGCTTTTGGAAAATTAAGTGGCCACAAATTATGCCAACAACGCTGTACATACTTGTCATTACAACAATCAATAGTTTTCAATGTTTTGCACTAATACAGTTGTTGACAAGCGGCGGGCCAAATCACAGTACAGACACAATTATGTACTATATTTATTACAATGCATTTAAACTATATCGCTATGGTTATGGAAATGCAATGGGCGTTGTTCTTGCAATTATTATAGCGCTGTTGTCTGCAGTACAGTTTAAGATGACAGAGAGTAAGTAGGAAGGGGGATATCAATATGAAACAAAAGCAGTTTAACCGTTCAACTTGTTATAAAATTGTATCGGTTATTATAATCGCAGTCTTGGCATTCACATTTGCATTCCCGCTCTACTGGATTATTATCGGTTCTTTTAAAACTTCCGCTGCAATTAATGCCACGACACCACAATGGTGGCCGCAAGAGTGGGTGCTGGACAATTATAGGAAACTCTTTAGCAGACAGTTTGCAGCTCTTTGGGATATCAATATTCCGTTCACGAATATTACTTTTTCGGGGCCGGAAGTGCCAGCAGCAATTCGTTGGTTATTAAATACAGTGTTTATGGCAGTGATTGCGATGGTGTTGACCTGTATTACATCAGCTATGGCAGGTTATGCACTTGCAAAGAAGCGTTTTATTGGACGTACTCTTGTATTTTCATTAATTGTGTGCGCGATGGCATTGCCAAAGCAGGTTATTTTGATTCCATTGCTTCGCGAGATGGCTTCGCTGGAGTTGTACAATACCATCTGGGCAGTAATTTTCCCAATTGTAGGTTGGCCGTTTGGTGTATTCTTGATGAAACAATTTTCGGAAGGTATTCCAGGAGAAATGATGGAGGCAGCCAAGATAGATGGTGCTGGAGAGTGGAAGACATTTTATACAATTGCGCTTCCTTTGATTAAACCGGGAATTGGTGCACTGGCAATCTTTACTTTTATTAACTCGTGGAATGACTATTTTATGCAGTTAATTATGCTTACTAGCACCAAGAATTTGACAATCTCTCTTGGTATCGCAAAGTTGCAGGCAGAGAACGCAACAGATTTTGGTTTAATTATGGCTGGTGCGTCATTGGCAGCAATTCCAATTATTGTGATTTTCCTTATTTTCCAGAAGTATTTTACAAAAGGAATTACAATGGGGGCAGTCAAAGGATAAAAGGGAGGTTTTGCATGATTTATACAGAGATATCAAATATTGGACACTATCACGGCCTAGGAAAATATTTGGATGAAGCGGTTGACTATTTGAGCAGCCATCCGCTAGAGGATGTGCAGGCAGGACACTATGAGATTGATGGCAATAAAGTGTATATGAATGTGTTTGACTATGACACAATTTCTGAAGATGGAGCGTTTTTTGAAGCACATAAAAAATATGCGGACATTCATATGACTGTGACAGGAGAAGAAATTGTCGGAGTATCTGATATGTCTAAAGTATCAGTAAAAACTTTTGACGAAGAAAAGGACCTTTTGGAAGTGGAAGGTCCTGTGGAACATTACATTAAACTGATACCAGGAAAAGCGTTAATTACCTTACCGGAGGATGCGCACAAGGTTAAGCTGGCTGTAGGTAATCCTTCGGCAGTAAAAAAGGCAGTCATAAAAGTGTATGTAGGTTAAAATGAGAGAGCGTGTTATGGCGCGCAGAAAGGGGTAGATATGAGAGATATCAGCAAATATCAAGGAATCATTCCAGCGTTCTACGCTTGTTATAATGAGCAGGGCGAAGTTGACGAGGACCGTGTGGAGCGGTTGACAGACTACATGGTAAAGAAGGGCGTGAAAGGTCTCTATGTAGGGGGGTCTTCAGGAGAATGTATTTATCAGAGTGTGGAGGACAGAAAACGTACACTAGAACGTGTGATGCGTGTCAGTGAAGGAAAATTGACAATTATTGCTCATGTTGCATGCAACAATACAGCGGATAGTAAGGAGCTTGCAGCGCATGCACAGCGCTTGGGTGTGGATGCGATTGCAGCCATTCCGCCAATCTATTTTCATCTGCCAGAATATGCGATTGCACAGTATTGGAATGATATTTCTGACGCAGCACCAGACACGGACTTTATCATCTATAATATTCCGCAGCTTGCTGGTGTGGCACTTACAATGCCGCTGTTTCGAGAAATGCAAAAGAATCCTAGGGTGGCAGCAGTAAAGAATAGTTCTATGCCAACACAGGATATCCAGATGTTCAAAGCGGAAGGGGGAGAGGGCTTTGCAGTGCTCAATGGTCCTGACGAACAGCTTGTAGCTGGGCTTGCAATCGGAGCAGATGGTGGAATTGGTGGTACTTATGGCGTTATGCCAGAGCTGTACCTGAAGATTATGGAGCTGGTAAGTGCAGGAAAGCTAGAAGATGCGCGCCAGGTACAATATGCTGCAAATGAGATTATTTACGCAATGTGTGCATGTCATGGAAATCTGTACGGTGTGATTAAAGAAATTATTAAGATTCGTGAAGGATTTGATATTGGAGGTGTTCGCAAACCACTGCCATCATTAATTCCAGAAGATATGACACAGGTGAAAAAGTGCGCAGAAATGATCGATAAGGCGATTGGACAATTGAGATAGACAGAGGAGGGATTCATATGACAAAGCAGGAATTATTGGAACAGATAAAAGGGAAAGTGATTGTATCTTGTCAGGCAGTTCCGGGCGAACCTCTATATGTGGAGGAAAAATCAATTATGTATCTGATGGCGCGCGCAGCCAAACGTGCGGGAACACCAATGATACGCACTAGCAGTATCCGTGATGTTGTTGCGATTAAGGAGGAGACAGGACTTCCTGTAATTGGACTTATAAAAGTGCAGTATGAGGGATTTGAGAGCTATATCACACCTACAATGAAAGAGGTGGATGCGTTGTTGGAGGCAGGTTCTGATATTGTGGCAATTGACTGCACAAATCAGAAGCGCGGGGACGGAAAAACCATCAGTGAGTTTATCACAGAAGTGCGCACAAAGTATCCAGATGCAATTTTAATGGCAGATATTTCTACTTATGAGGAAGGCGTGAATGCTTGGAAAATGGGGATGGATATTGTGGGGACAACTATGAGTGGTTATACAGCGCATTCCAAAAAAATGGATGGACCAGACTATGAACTGGTGAAAAAGTTGTCTGCTACACTGGATATTCCCGTGATAGGAGAAGGAAGAGTACATAGCCCCGAACAGGCAGTACAGATGCTAGATGCAGGAGCTTACGCAGTTGTGGTAGGCGGTGCAATTACCAGACCGCTTGAGATTGCACAGCGTTTTATTAAGGCGGTAGAAAGTAGGTAGCAAATGAAAAAGCATATCGTATGTTTTGGGGACTCCAACACACATGGATATTGTGCCAAGACGGGCGGGCGATTCGACGAGACACAACGTTGGTGTTGCTTGCTTCAGCAAAAACTCGGAGAAAATTATCTTGTGATTGAAGAGGGGCTTAGCGGACGCACGACTTGTTTTACAGACCCAATTCATGAGGCATTAAACGGGGTAGATTATATCTATCCATGTCTTATGAGTCATGAACCAGTTAATTTATTGGTGATTATGCTTGGAACAAATGATACAAAAGAGCGTTTTGGCGCTTCATCAGCGTGTATTGCACTGGGACTGAAACGACTTATTGCAAAAGCGATAGCGACAACAGATTGTTGGAGTGGTGGTCAGGCAAATATTTTGATTGTATCACCACAAAATATTGATGAAAAATATATTGAGTCAAATGTTGGAGTAACAATGGGACGTGGATGTGCAGAAAAATCAGCAGGATTGGCAGAGGAATTTGCAAAGATTGCAGAGTTGATGGGGTGTCATTTCCTGGATGCAAATGCAGTGATTACAGCGCCGACCAATGATGTTGATTATATGCACTTGACAATGGAAGGACACAGACAATTGGCAGATGCACTCGCACACAAGATTTCTGAAATTTTATAGAAACATACCATTTTATATCCTAATTGAATAGTGGGTGCCCGTGTGCAATCGAGTAGGGAAGGTTTATCTTCCCCCTACTCGCGCGCCGGGCACCCGTCAGCGAACCGATAAATCGGTTTGATGACAAATTTCACTTGGGTGCCCGTGTGCATAAAAAGAACGAGTGATAAAACACTCGTTCTTTTTATGCCGCATAATCAATATTTGCACCCTTAAATTTTGCAGCGTCAAGCTGTTTTTGATTCTTGGTGTACGGATTATCTTCATTAGAATATTTAATCATAGTGTTGGTAACACCACCAGATACATAAGTACGTCCGCATTCAGGACAGATAGAAGTATGAATTGCCACAGAGGCATTCAATACTTTGCCATCTTTTTGGGCAGCTTTTTTGTATGCGTTAGATACATGTTCTCCTTCATGTGCGCGCACTCTTGAACCGGCTGACTCTGGTGAGATATGGGATGCTGTTTTAAAAGAGACATTCTCGTCAGAACCATCTTGGTATTTGCGGTTGGAGCAAGTTTCACAGTCTTCTGGTGAGGAGCGCTTTCCGGGTTTTTTGACCTTGTCAGGGTCGGCGCTGGGGTCTACAGCATTTGGATTGTCAATGTCTTCTGTCGGTTTGACAGATGGATAGACAGAATTTGTATACATGGGGTAATTGGGATACAATCCCGAAAAATTGCCAATTGTCATATGACAGACCTCCTTTTCATAGTCATATATTCTAATATATTTTTCTACAGTATAACATAAAAGTATTTCTATGGGAATAGTAAAAACGCTCTTTATGCCGAAACATAAAGAGCGTTAAAATTATTTCTGATTAATAGCCGCCTGTGCAGCTGCCAGCCTAGCGATAGGAACTCTAAATGGTGAACATGATACATAGTCCAGACCAATCTTATGGCAGAACTCTACAGAAGAAGGATCTCCACCGTGTTCGCCACAAATACCTACATGAAGGTTCGGATTTACTGGCTTACCAAGCTTGAGAGAGATTTCCATCATTTTGCCAACACCAATCTGGTCAAGTTTTGCAAACGGATCATTTTCAAAAATCTTTGTATCATAGTAAGCATTTAAGAATTTTCCAGCATCGTCTCTGGAGAATCCAAATGTCATCTGAGTCAGGTCGTTTGTACCAAAGCAGAAGAAGTCAGCTTCCTTTGCAATTTCTTCTGCTGTGAGTGCTGCTCTTGGAATCTCAATCATTGTACCTACTTCGTACTCTAATGAAATACCAGCAGCCTCGATTTCAGCGTCCGCTGTCTCAACAACAATGTTCTTTACAAATTTAAGCTCTCTTACTTCGCATACAAGAGGAATCATGATTTCTGGCTTTACTGCCCAGTCTGGATGCTCCTTCTTAACTTCGATTGCTGCGCGGATAACAGCTTTTGTCTGCATTCTTGCAATCTCAGGATAGGTTACAGCAAGACGGCAACCTCTGTGACCCATCATTGGGTTAAACTCATGCAAAGAAGTGATAATGTTCTTGATTTCCTCTACAGATTTGCCCTGTGCATTTGCAAGTTTCTCAATGTCTGCTTCCTCAGTTGGAACAAACTCGTGGAGAGGCGGATCTAAGAATCTGATAGTAACAGGGGTTCCTTCCAGAGCTTCATACAATGCCTTGAAGTCACTCTGCTGATAAGGAAGAATCTTGTCAAGTGCTGCTTCTCTTGCCTCAACAGTATCAGAGCAAATCATCTCGCGGAATGCTGCGATTCTGCTTTCTTCAAAGAACATATGCTCTGTACGGCAAAGACCAATGCCTTCTGCACCAAGTTCTCTTGCCTTTCTAGCATCTGCTGGTGTATCTGCATTTGTTCTAACTTTAAGTTTTCTATATTTGTCAGCCCAAGCCATAACTCTGCCAAATTCACCTGCAATCTGTGCATCAACAGTTGGAATTTGACCGTCATAGATATTACCTGTTGTACCGTCGATGGAGATATAATCTCCCTCATGATATTCTTTTCCAGCCAAAGTAAACTTTTTATTTTCCTCGTCCATTGCAATGTCGCCGCAACCAGATACACAGCATGTACCCATACCACGTGCAACAACGGCAGCGTGTGAAGTCATACCACCGCGAACGGTCAAGATACCCTGAGAAGCCTTCATACCAGTGATATCTTCTGGTGATGTTTCAAGACGTACAAGAACAACTTTCTCGCCTCTTGCATTCCAGTTCTCAGCGTCTTCTGCTGTAAATACAATCTTTCCACATGCAGCACCAGGGGAAGCGCCAAGGCCCTTTCCAACAGGAGTAGCAGATTTCAATGCCTTTGCATCAAACTGAGGATGCAGCAGTGTGTCGAGGTTACGAGGGTCAATCATAGCAACTGCCTCTGCCTCTGTCTTGTGTCCTTCATCGACCAAATCACAAGCGATCTTTAAAGCAGCCTGCGCGGTTCTCTTACCATTACGGCACTGCAACATATAAAGTTTTTGGTTCTCAACAGTAAACTCCATATCCTGCATATCATGATAGTGGTTCTCAAGTGTTTCACAAACCTTAATGAACTCCGCATATGCTTCTGGGAACTCCTGTTCCATCTGTGCAATTGGCATTGGAGTACGAACGCCCGCAACAACATCTTCGCCTTGCGCGTTCTTCAAGAACTCACCCATAAGCTTCTTCTCGCCTGTAGCTGGGTCACGTGTAAAGGCAACGCCTGTACCAGATTCATTGTTTAAGTTACCAAATACCATTGGCATTACATTTACTGCGGTACCCCAAGAATAAGGGATATCGTTGTCGCGGCGATATACATTTGCACGAGGGTTGTCCCATGAACGGAATACAGCCTCAATTGCAAGCTTTAACTGTTCTACAGGGTCAGAAGGGAAGTCTTTGCCAAGTTGATTTTTATACTCAGCCTTAAACTGCTCTGCAAGTGTCTTTAAATCTGCTGCTGTGAGGTCAACATCAAATTTAACGTTCTTCTCCTCTTTCATCTTGTCAATGAGCTGCTCAAAGTATTTCTTGCCCACTTCCATAACAACGTCTGAGAACATCTGAATAAAACGTCTGTAAGAATCATATACAAAACGCTCGAATGCAGGATCAGGATTGCCCTTAATCATTGCTTCTACAACTTCGTCATTTAAACCAAGATTTAAGATAGTATCCATCATACCAGGCATAGATGCACGTGCACCAGAACGTACAGATACAAGCAAAGGATTTTTTAGATCTCCAAATTTCTTTCCGTTTACTCGCTCCATCTCTGCGACGCCGTCCATAACCTGCGCCATGATCTCATCGTTGATCTTGCGTCCGTCCTCATAATACTGTGTACAAGCTTCTGTTGTAATTGTGAAGCCCTGAGGTACCGGTAGGCCAATGCTTGTCATCTCTGCAAGGTTTGCACCCTTACCGCCGAGAAGATTACGCATGCTCATGTCGCCTTCGTTAAATGAATATACCCATTTTTTACTCATTGTTTTTCTCCTTTACTGAATTGGTTACTTTACATAGGTGCCGCGCAATGGCACACCATATGTATAAATGATAAACATAATATGGAAAATTGTCAAGAATTTATCAATGAAAAATTTTACAGTTCTATTATAAGGTTACTGTTCATTCATCTGCAAAAGTAACGAAATTTATGCGCCAAATGGATGACTTTTATTGATTATATAAAAAATTAATAAAATTGTATAAAAGTTGGGCAAAGTATGGGCAGTAATGAACATTGCTATTCACACCAAATCATCTTAAAAGAATACAAACGCTGTCATGGTAAATTGCTATTTTGCAAAAAGATTTACTTTTGAGTTTTGGTATGCTATACTAGCATAATATTAAGGCTCTTTTTTAGAAGGAGCCTTTACTATGGGGAAAATAGAAACAAAAAGGAACAGGACTTTAGAGGATAAAACCCCTATTAATCAAGAATATTCAAAGGAGATTATATAAAATGAAATTGGGCATTGTTGGACTTCCAAATGTAGGAAAGAGTACATTATTTAATTCATTGACAAAGGCAGGTGCAGAGTCGGCAAATTATCCGTTCTGTACAATTGACCCTAATGTGGGTGTGGTTACAGTGCCAGATGAGCGGATAAGACTTCTGGGTGAACTTTATCACACCAAAAAGGTGACCCCTGCGGTGATAGAGTTTGTCGATATTGCAGGGCTTGTAAAAGGTGCCTCAAAAGGAGAGGGACTTGGCAATCAGTTCCTTGCTAATATTCGTGAGGTTGATGCCATTGTCCATGTGGTGAGATGCTTTGAGGATTCCAACATTGTCCATGTAGATGGAAATATCAATCCGTTGCGCGATATTGAAACGATTAATTTAGAACTTATTTTTTCTGATATTGAGATTCTTGAGCGCCGGATTGCAAAGGTGTCCAGAGGCGCGAAAAATGATAAGGCGCAGGCAAAAGAACTTGCACTTGTCGAGCGTATCAAGGCACATTTGGAAGAAGGAAAAATGGCAAAAAGCTTTGTGACAGAAGATGAGGAGGAAGTTTTGTGGAGAAATGGGTATAATTTACTAACAGATAAACCTGTTATCTTTGCTGCAAATGTGGCGGAGGATGACCTCGCAAATGATGGTGCAGACAATGAAGGTGTGAAAGCAGTTCGGGAGTATGCGGCAAGCGAGGATTTTGAGGTTTTTGTGATTTGTGCCCAAATCGAGCAGGAGATTGCAGAGCTTGATGAGGATGAAAAGTCTATGTTTCTTGAGGATTTAGGACTGAAGGAACCAGGACTTGACAAGCTGATTGCAGCGAGCTATAGGTTATTAGGATTGATTAGTTTTCTTACAGCGGGTGAAGATGAATGTCGTGCATGGACGATTAAGGTTGGAACGAAAGCACCGCAGGCGGCAGGAAAAATACACACGGATTTTGAGCGCGGTTTTATTCGGGCAGAGGTTGTAAATTACAAGGATTTGCTGGAAAATGGTTCTCTTGCAGCAGCAAAAGAGAAAGGGCTTGTCGGTCTGGAAGGAAAAGAGTACATTGTAAAGGACGGAGATGTAATTTTATTCCGGTTTAATGTATGATTTGTGAACAGTATTTCACGCGAGAAGAACACAAATATGGTGTTTTTGAGAATTATTAAAATAAGGTAGGTAAAAGATATGCCTGATACAATGGGAGTAAATGATATCGCTTTTCCACATCTGGGAATTTATCTGGAAAATTTGCCCAAGAGCTTTTCTATTTTTGGTTTTGAGATTGCATTTTATGGGATGATTATTGGCTTTGGCGTGATACTTGGTGTGCTGATGGCGGAACAAATGGCGAAAGCAGAGGAAATGGATACAGATATTATTTGGGATTTTGGTATCTATGCAGTGATTTTTTCGATAATTGGGGCGAGAATTTACTATGTGGTCTTTTCGTGGGATCTATACAAGAATAATCTTTTGAGTATTTTTAATCTGAGGCGCGGTGGACTTGCCATTTACGGCGCAGTGATTGCTGCCTTTGTCACTCTCTTTGTGTATAGTAGAATTAAAAAGCTCTCACCATATCAGATTGGCGATTGTGGTGTCTATGGCTTAATTTTGGGACAGATTATTGGACGTTGGGGTAACTTTTTTAATAGAGAAGTATTTGGCGGTTACACAGATTCTCTGTTTGCTATGAGACTTCCGGTGGATGCAGTGCGTCCATGGGACATTACAGAGTCGCAGCTTGATGGTATGGCGCTTATGGGTGATGTTAATTTTATACAAGTACATCCTACATTTTTATATGAGAGTGTATGGAATCTAATAATTTTAGTTATGATGCTCTTATATCACAAACGCAAGAAATATCATGGACAGATGTATCTATTTTACCTAGGAGGATATGGGTTTGGGCGTTTTATCATTGAGGGAATCCGCACTGATAGACTGTTGATACCAGGAACGCAGATTGCAGTGTCACAACTTTTAGGGCTGGTACTATTTTTCTTTTCTATTATAATGAATACTGTGATTCGGGTTCGGCTGAAGGGAAACAAAAATTCATAACCTTATACTTGTGGTGATATTAAAAAGACAAAATTGTGGATGAAAAAGAGTCCCTCTTTGCGACAGAATGCATATAATAGATAAATATGCTGTGTTGCATAGGGGGAATTTTTTATGGTAAGCTACAAGGAACTCAAGAAAAAAGAGGTTATTTGTATTAAAGATTGCAGAAGGCTTGGACATGTGTGCGATTTGGAGATTGACGAGTGCAAGGGGTGTATCTGTAAAATTATTGTACCTGGATGTAAGGGGTTTTGGTCTATGCTTACAGATGACTCAGTGATTGCTATTCCCTATCATTGTATTCGCCAGATTGGTCCAGATTTAATTTTGGTAGATATATAAGGGCGTGATTGACATTGTTGGAAACATAAATTATACTAGAGCAGAAAACTTTGACAAGAAATAGTCTCTCAAAATCTTCCGTGTATCTATTTTGGCGATAAATTTTTTATCATATCGTAATATCAGGTACAAAAGACTTCGAGAGTCTATCGAATCATTCGAAGGAAATAGAGTGAAATTAAAATTTCACCCATCCTGATTAGTATGCCCGCCAAAGCGGGCAGATGGGAGTTAGTATGAAGTGTCCGTTTTGCAATTATGAAAATACAAGAGTAATTGATTCTAGGCCGGCTGAGGATAACAGTTCTATACGTAGACGGCGTGTGTGCGATGTGTGTAATAAACGCTTTACAACTTATGAAAAGGTAGAGGCGATACCACTCATTATTATCAAGAAAGATGATAATAGAGAGGCTTATGAACGGGCCAAAATCGAAACTGGTGTTCTTCGCGCCTGCCACAAGCGTCCAGTCAGCACAGATAGTATTGAAGTGCTAGTGGACGAGGTGGAGGCGGATATTCTTAATCGCGGTGAAAAAGAAATTAGCAGTCGCATTATTGGCGAACTGATCATGAATAAGCTCAAAGACTTGGATGCAGTAGCATACGTTCGTTTTGCGTCAGTCTATCGTGAGTTTAAAGACCTCAACACTTTTTTGGATGAACTGAAAAAAGTGTTGGACAAATAGCTTCGCATACAAATGAGGCGACAAAAATAATGATATGATACCAGGGTCAAAAGGTCAAAAAATCCGATGCAAGCTTGCTTGCAAGAGGATTTTTGAACTTGGGACCCGCAAAAACACCGAAAAGTAGCCATTTTTCACAGAAAAATGAGCGAATTTGAGGTGTTTTAGGATTGCGGGAGCATGAAATGCGGAGCAATCCGTGGTATCATAGGGGGCAAAATACCTTTTGACCCCCAACATCATGATATTGGACAAACAATGCCCATAAAAACGAGGCAATAGAAATAATGATATTGGACAAACAATGCCCATAGAAACGAGGCAGTGGAACAATGATAAATCAGATATATAAAAAGGAATTATTGATATTTGTCATAGGATTAATAATTGTAATGACAGCCATGCTTCCCTATCTTATTTTGGGTGAAAATATGATAGTTTTTTATCCTGATCAGCTTGACGGAGAAGTATTAGGTTATATTTTACATGCAAAATATCTTTTTACTGGAATTGATACTTATCCAGAGATGATGAATGGAGTATCTGAAAATGGTCTGTTTCCGCCAGCACCGCTGCTTGTACTGTTATATAAAATATTGCGTCCGTCAATAGCTTTTGTATGCAATCAAATTTTTTGTATGGTGATAGCTTATATTGGAATGTATCTCTGTGTAAAAACAGTGGTTAATAACAGTATTATTGCCGCTTTTTGTGGTATTTTATTTGCATATTTGCCATTGCTTTCGGTCTATGGTCTTTGTCAATATGGATTGCCGCTTCTAAGTTATGCTTTTTATCTTTTATATAAAGGGAAACACAAAATAGTAGTGTTAGGTGTAGTTGTATTTTATGGGTTTATGTCCTCTCTTGTTTTAATTGGATATGGAATACTAGGATTTACAGCGTTATATTTATTGTGGCTAATGAAGAAAAAACAGATAAAATCGCATAAGTGGTTTTTGATTGGTTGGTTAAGTTTATTGTGTGTTTATTTGTTTGTCAATAATAAGTTGCTTTTACAAATATTTGGTATTGGCAATCAGAGACCTAGCCATAAGGAAGTGATTGTGCGTTACGGACAGAATGTGATAGATGCGTTTCGAGCAGTATTTTATGAAGGAACAATTCATACCCCGACGCATCAAAAGGGAATTGTCATTGTTACAATTGTGATTTTAGTGCTTGGTTTCTATGGATACAGGCGACTTAATAGACAGATGTGTATTATCTTTCGCCTACTGTTGATTGGATTTGGTTTCAACTTATTTTGCGCATTATTTTATGCTTTTTATCAATCTAATTTGATAGCGGATTTGCGAAATCAGGCTGGAGGGGTTATTAAAGAGTTCCAAGCCGACAGGATATATTGGTTGACAACATTTGTTTGGTATTTCCTTTTGGCATTAGATTTATGCTTGATTTGGGAATGGATAAAGGGTTGTGTAAGAAATAAAAAAATAGTATGTATTGTGGTTGGAAGTGTATTTTTGTCAGGGGTGGTATTTATGTCAGCCGCCACAGTGTATTATTATAGTGATTTTAGCAAGAACCTTCATCGATTACAACAAGGGGAATCCTATCCGCGAATAACTTGGAGTGATTTTTATGCGCCGGAAATTTATGCACAGATTGATTCCTTTATAGGACGAAAGAAGTCTTCTTATCGCACATTAAGTCTTGGAATATACCCAGCAATTGCGTTGTATAATGGATTTTATTGTTTGGATGGCTATTCTAATAATTATGATCTTTCGTATTTGTATGCATTTCGGAATATTATTAAAGGAGAACTTGAAAAGGATGAGTCCCTACGAAAATATTATGACGAGTGGGGATGTCGATGCTATGTTCTAAGCGCTGAGCTTGGAATTAATAATTATTTGGTTCATAAGAGCACTTGCCCTAAAGGAATTAGTCTTGCACTGAACATAAATGCCGCTAAGAAGTTAGGAGCGCGATACTTATTTTCTGCAGTTAAAATTTCTAATGCAAAAGAATTAGGAATTACTTTACTGCGCGAGAAGCCATTTGAGACGCCCGACAGTTACTATGCAATTTATTTATATGGATTAGGGACAACTTAAATATTTTGTATGTTAGATTTTTCGTTCTTTACCAAAGGACAAGCTTAAGTGTCTATTAAAACGAAGAAGTTGGAGATTATATCGCTTATGGAAAAGAAAAAACAGGTAGTGTTGATAAACAAAAGAGAATTTTATAGGAATTTGGCAAGGCTTGCACTTCCGATTGCGCTTCAAAGTTTAATGCTTGCAGCGGTTGCCGCCGGTGATGCGCTGATGCTTGGAAAAGTTGCACAGGATGAGATGACAGCAGTCTCTCTTGCAACACAGATTCAGTTTGTTCAAAATATGTTTCTTTCGGCTGCGACGGCAGCAGGGGGGATTCTTGGGGCGCAGTATTGGGGAAAAGGTGATAAGAAAACATTGGAAGATATCTTTAACTTGATGCTTTGGTTTTGCAGTATTGTGTCCATGTTGTTTTTTCTGGCGTGTGAGTTGATACCAGAACTATTGATGCATATTTTTACACATGATGCTTCACTCATTGTAATTGGCAGCGCTTATCTACGCATTGCAGGATGGTCGTATCTAATTACGGGCATCTCCCAATGCTATTTGACCACAATGAAGGTGTCTGAACATATCAAACCAGGTGCTTTTATTAGTTGTTTTGCTGTGATTTTAAACATTTGTTTAAATGCAGTTTTTATATTTGGATTGTTTGGTGCGCCTAGAATGCAGGCAAGAGGAGCAGCGCTTGCCACCACAATTTCTCGTGTTGTTGAGCTAATTCTCTGTGTGATGGTATCGGCAAAAACATCTTATATCCGCCCGGCATTTGACCGATTTATGAGATTGCCAAAACAGCTTCGTTTTGATTTTATTAGACAGTGTTTGCCTCTAATGGGTGGGTCTCTGTGTTGGGGGATTGGATTTACATCTTACACTGCAATTATGGGACATATGGGAACTGACGCCGCTGCGGCAAACTCTGTGGCTGCGGTGGTTCGAGATTTGATTTGCTGTATGTGCAATGGCATTGGCAGCGCAGCAGGTATTATGGTAGGAAATGAATTGGGAGCAGGTCATCTTGACAAAGGAAAGGCATATGGAATTAAACTTAAGAATATTTCCTATGTGATTGGATTGATATCTACTGCACTTGTACTTGCAGTGACACCGTTGGTGGTGCGAATGGTTTTTCTAACAGACGAGGCAAGAGGATATCTGACTGGAATGATGGTGATTATGGCGGTCTATATGATTGGGCGCTGTGTCAACACGGTCACAATCAACGGAGTGTTGGACGGTGGCGGTGATACCCTGTTTGACATGTACAGTTTAATTGTATGCATGTGGTTTATAGCGATTCCGCTGGCGCTTATCGGGGCGTTTGTTTTATACTGGTCGCCGTTATTGGTATATGCCTGTACTTGTCTGGACGAAGTGGGAAAGATACCGTGGGTGATGGCGCGGTTTAGAAAGTATAAGTGGGTGCAGGATTTGACGCGGACGTCACAATAACACAAAGTTTTCCACCTATAAACATTATTTTATGAGTAACGCAGATTGTACATAAATTAGTAAAGGGCATTTAGTCTACCATATGAATTTTATCGCTTTTATAATTAGTAATGTGTATGTAATAAAGAACAAGATTGTGAAAAAAATGACTTGCTTTTTTACACATATTTTTATAAAATTGAACAGAACATAAAGATGGTACATGTGGGAACATGACTGTACTTTATGTGATGGTATGATGTTCGTTGCCATGAGGAATTGTGGGCTGCGACGAGTTTTTTTGACATATACATCAAGGAAATAGACAAGTCAAGATGTGTCAGTTATTTTCCTACAGTTCCCAAGAACGATACATACTAAAACAATTAAATATTAGAAAAAAAGGAGTAAAAGACATGACAAAAAGAGGACAAAAATTTGGAAAGGTTCTTTTTGCGAGTATGTTGCTTACACTGACTGTTGCACTGGGCGGATGCGCAGGTGACAAGACGGCTGGAGACTCTACACAGATTGCAGACACGTCTGCCACAAACAGCAGTGAGGCAAATACCGCGACAAACACTGAGACAAACGCTTCATCAGAGGAGATGAACGAGACGGATGAGGCGAATGAAACAACGGATGATGCATCACACATTACCATAGGTATTCCGCAGGATTTGGACAGTCTGGTGCCTAGTTTATCACAGGGCGCTGGTACACAAGAAATTCTTTATAATATCTATGAGGGCTTATATAAGCCGGACAGCGAGGGCAATCTGGTTCCTGCAGTAGCAAGTGATTATACAATGTCTGAGGACGGACTTGTGTATACATTCACTTTGAGAGATGGAATCCAATTTCACAATGGAAATCCTGTTACTGTGGCGGACGTAAAATATTCGATTGAAACTTGCGCCGGTCTTAATGGGGGAGAACCTGTTATATCGGCGTTTTCTAATATTGTGAGTGTGGAGACTCCTGATGACAATACTGTAATTATTACATTAAAAGAATCAAGTAGTCCATTTATGGCAATTTTGTCAACAGTTGAGGCAGCGATTGTTCCCGCAGATGTGTCTGATTTGCAGACAAATCCTATCGGAACAGGTCCATACAAGTTTGTATCGCGTTCCCTTCAGGAAAATGTAGTGCTTGAACGCTTTGATGGATATTGGGGAGAACCAGCACATATTAAAGACATTACATTAAAAGTGCTTGCAGATTCGGATTCGATTGTCATGAATCTTGAGGGCGGTGCAGTTGACTTAGTTGCGCGCGTTTCCACAGCACAGGCAGCAGAACTTGGCGATGATTTTGAGGTGCTTGAGGGAACAATGAATCTGGTTCAGGCAGTATATCTTAATAATGCAGTCGCTCCGTTTGACAATGAGAAAGTGCGTCAGGCATTGTGCTATGCGGTAAATAAGCAGGAGATTCTTGATTTTGTATCGGAGGGAAAGGGTACTCCTGTCGGGAGCAGTATGTTTCCAGCTTTCGGGAAATATTATGTTGAGGAGCTAAATGACCTGTATACAACTGATATTGAGAAGGCAAAGGCACTGTTGACGGAGGCTGGCTATTCAGATGGATTTAGTTTTACAATGAAGGTGCCATCAAATTATCAGCAGCATGTGGATACTGCACAGGTGGTTGCAGAGCAGTTAAAACAGATTGGTGTCACAGCCAATATTGAGCTGATTGAGTGGGAAACATGGCTGAGTGATGTGTATCAAGGACGCGATTTTGAGGCAACGCTGGTCGGCGTGGATGCATCGACACTTACTGCGGGAGCAATGCTTAGCAGATTTCGTTCAGATGCACACAATAACTTTGTAAATTATAATAATCAAGAGTATGACGCTGCTTATAAGGAAGCACTTGCTGCAGAGGCAGTGATGGATGATGACAAGGCAACAGAAGCATATAAAAAGTGTGAGACAATCCTTGCAGAGACGGCCGCAAATGTCTATATTCAAGATATGTGTGAACTAGTAGCAGTTAGAAAAGGGTATACAGGATATACATTTTATCCATTATATATTCAAGACTTTTCAAAATTAGATGTACAGTAATTCAAGAATAAAATTGGTTGTGATTAGGGATTTATCGTTTATAGAGAAATAAAAGGAGACGAGGATATGAGATACATTGGTAAAAAGCTGGCAGCAATGATCATCACGCTTTTGTGTATTTCTTTCCTCGTCTATCTTGCTTTTGACCTAATACCAGGAGATGCAGCATTAGCGGCATTGGGAACAGATGCCACGCCAGAAAGTCTGGCAGCGTTGCGAGAGCAGCTTGGCTTAAACAGACCATTTCTGGAACGTTATCTGGAATGGTTATTTCATTTTGTCTGTGGTGATTTTGGGACTTCGTACAAGTATCATATGTCTGTTGCGGACATGATTGTGTCAAAGTTGCCAATAACAGTTATTATGGCAATCATTTCTTTTTTTATCATGGTAGTAATTTCTCTGCCAATCGGCATTTACACAGCAAAACACAGCGGTAAGAAAGTTGACCGCATTCTTATGGCGCTTAATCAGATTATAATGTCGGTTCCTCATTTTTTTATGGGAATTTTAATTACATTTTTTTTCGGACTAATATTGAAGTTTTTTACTCCAGGAGGGTTTGTTTCTTATGAAACTGATTTTTGGAGATTCCTTGCTTACATTATTTTTCCATGTTTTGCCATAGCACTTCCTAAGATTGCTATGTCAGTTAAACTGTTGCGAAGCTCTTGTATAGAGGAAGCGAAAAAAGATTACGTAAGAACTGCATATAGTAAAGGAAATAATACCAATAAGGTTTTATATAGACATGTACTGCGCAATGCTATGATTCCTGTGATTACTTTATGGGGAATGACGCTTGCAGATATGCTTGTAGGTAGCATTGTTATCGAACAAGTGTTTAACATACCAGGGATAGGGCGTATTCTTTTGACATCCATATCCTATCGGGATTATCCAGTAGTAGAAGCGATTATCGTACTGATTGCTTTTGTGGTGATTGTGACAAACTTTATTGTTGATGTGATCTATCAATTGGTTGACCCACGTATTAACGTATAAGATAGATAATCGTAGAGGAGAATGTGAGATCAGAGATTTTATCATCTTGATTTGAGATTCCGCTGCGGGACAAAATGTTGGCTAGCATGAAAAGTATTTTTAACCGCTTGAGCCGTCAAAGGTGGCATGGGGGATTAATATGAAAAGAAAAAGAAGATATACTCCAAATTTTAAGATAGGTCTTGTGATAACAGGTGCGATGTTACTATTAATTTTGATAGGCTTTATACACACGCCGTATGATATCACAAAAATGGACAGCGCTGCAAAGTTGGCGGCACCATCACTAAAACATTTGATGGGTTGTGACAATTTTGGTCGAGATATCTTTTCCCGCGTGTTGAAAGGCATGGGTAACACATTTGTGATTGCAGCAGCAACTGTTTCTATTGGAACTGTTTGCGGCGCAATTGTCGGAGCGTTTACTGGATATTTTGGTGGTTGGCTGGATGAAGTATTAATGCGTATCAATGATGTGGTGTTTGCGTTTCCAAGTATTCTTTTAGCACTGGTGTTTGTCAGTCTCTTTGGCACAGGAAAGTACAATGTAATTGGAGCGCTTGGCATTGCGTTCATACCAAGTTTTGCCCGCATTGTCAGAGGAGAGTTTATCAAATATCGAGAGATGGACTATGTGGAGAGTGCGCGGCTTGCCGGAGTGCCGGAACTTCGCATTATCTTTGTGCATATTCTGCCAAATGCGATGCCAGTACTGTTATCTTCTATTATGATTGGTTTTAACAATGCTGTGCTTGCCGAGGCAGGTATGAGTTATCTGGGCATTGGTGTACAACCGCCTAGTGCAAGTCTTGGAAGTATGCTGTCAGAGTCACAGACATATCTCTTTTCTGCGCCGTGGTATGCTTTGTTTCCAGGATTGATGATTATTTTGATGGTGTTAGGATTGTCGCTGTTGGCAGACAGAGGAAGATAGTAGCAAAAAGGTGTTTGTTGTCAGTTTGCAGAAATTCGCAATAGAAGGTTTAAAAATTCTAATAAAAACCGATAAAGAGAATAGGGGATTTTAATATAAGATTGGTTTGGAAAGAGAGGTATTAAGGAAATGACAGCAAACGCAATAGAAAGACAATCACAGATGCAATATGAAAAGTATATGATAGATACAGACAGGATTACAGAAAGATTTCAACAAAAAAGCAGATGTCAATCAGTATCACCCGAGAAAGACACAAGAGATACCGTGGATATTTCAGAGGAGGCGCACAAGGCGTTGGAGGCGTTGAGAAATCAGAGCAACATAAAAAGTTTGGGAACGATTGAACCAGATAAATTCTGGGAGGAATTAAATATTTTTGAGGATTATGAAAAGGCAGTAATGGCAGAAAAAAGAGAAAAAGTGGCAAGCGGAAATTTTGACCGCCATATTGACAAGATGGTATCTGCTTATCATAAAATGAAAAATGATATTGAGGAGAAATACACTGGTGCGGACGACGAAAAAAAGAAGCAGCTTGAATTGCTGGACAAGGCTTATAAAAGCCACAGTCAATTAATGGCAGGACATACAAAAACAATGTATGATTTAGAAGATTTTAGCCCTCAGATTATTTATCATTCTAATAAAAAAGTAATGGATCAGCAGGAGCCGGTAAAGTCGGAGAAACCTGTTTTTATAGACAAACCCAAAAATAAAGAGATATGGAATTTGGCATACAATACATTTCTGTCTGCTATTGATAAGGATAGCGCGGTATCGCAGGGAAGGACAGAATTAAATCGGATTTGGGACCACTATACAGGATTAAGATAGAAAAAAGTGTATGTGAACTTTGAACAGTTCATGTACACTTTTTTTATGTGCACGGGCACCCAGAGGAAGATTGTCATCAAACCGATTTATCGGTTCGCTGACAGGTGCCCGGCGCGCGAGTAGGGAGAAGATAAAATCTTCTTTACTCGATTGCACACAAACAGGTGCATAAAAAAGTGTTGACGAAATACATTTTCAGTGCTACACTATTACTACGACAAACGTAGCAACGATAGATATAGCAATGATAGTCGTTGTATTGTCTGTCAAAGATAAAATTTATAGTTGAAGGGAGGTTTTCTATGAGTAGTATTAGTAGCGATATTATACGTGGGTACAATGACACAATGATTTTATATTTGTTGTGGGATGCGTCGTCTTATGGGTACGAGATTTCAAAAAAAATCAAAAGCTTATCGGAAGAAAAGTATGTGATTAAAGAGACCACTCTTTACTCTGCATTTACGCGGTTAGAAAAAAATGGATTTGTCGAATCTTATTCTGAAAATGTTACAATCAATGGAAAACGCAGGACATATTATAAAATTACAGAGCAAGGCAGGCAGTATTACCGTGAGAAATGTGCAGAGTGGGCATTGACCAAGGAAGTTGTAGAAAAATTTATTAGGCAGGATGGAGGGGTATGAGAATATGGAGACAATCAGGAATTATCTGGAGACAATGTTTGCAAAACTTCCAATTACATTTGAAGTACAAAAGGCAAAAGATGAGTTGTGGCAAATGATGGAAGATAAATATACAGAGCTAATGAACGATGGAAAGACAGAGAACGAGGCAGTTGGCATTGTAATTTCAGAATTTGGCAATCTTGATGAGCTGTCAGAGGAATTAGGTATTCGCGATTTTGTAATACAGGAGAACCGAAATACTGGAAGTGCATTTCGGAATATGACACTTGTGGAAGTTAAGGACTATTTACATGATAAGACACGCTCGGCTTATACAATTGCACTTGGCGTATTTTTGTGCATTACCAGTTGTTGTGGATATATGATGGATATTAGTTGGAATTGGCGCGGTGGGATTTATGCTACATGTTTTATGTTTTTAATGATTGCGACAGCAGTTGGACTATTTATGTATTCCAGTTTTGTTATGGGAAAATGGAAGTTTTTGAAGCAAAAGCAATGTAGTGTAGATTTTGCGACAGCAGAGTATGTACATAATCGTCGAGAAAGTTTTCGTGTAACACATGCAATGATGATAACAATCGGCGTGATTTTGTGCATTTTAAGTGTGCTTCCAATCATGATCGTGGGTAGTTTATTTTCATGGAGCAGTGGATTTGGTGTAGTACTTATGTTTGTATTTATTGGAATTGGTGTTTTTTTGTTTGTGGCAGCAGGAAATGTAAGCGCAGGAATGACAACAATCCTTTCTTTAAATAAAAGCGGCACAATGGGAGGGTGTTTTGTGCCATCTCAGAAACAAGTAAGTTATAAAAATGAAAAAATTTCAGAGATGATGTCACTTTACTGGCCAACTGTAACCTGCATTTATCTTTGCTGGAGTTTTTTGAGCTTTGATTGGCATATCACATGGATTGTATGGGTGATTGCTGCATTGGTTCAAAAGTTTATTCAAGCTGTCTACTAAATACAACGAATGTTAAATGAACCAGCATATTGGCTTGTTTAATTGTTCCTCTACACAATCGCCGTAGTTATTGCTACGACGCATTCCTCCATCTTGCATAGGAAGCAATTATTCTGTGTCAATGTATCAGGAACTTAATTTTTGTTGTATTAACAAGAAATGATTTTAGGAGGGTAATTATGAGTATCAGAAAAAATATATGGATGGCAATACTTACGATTATCACAGTTTGCTGTGTAATTGGTGGTACACTTTATCATGCAGGTATCTTTCAAGTGAAAGGTGGTTTTCGCTTCGGAGAGGATAGGATGACAAGTGCAAGCGCAGGTTTGGAAACCTTTCATGCAATCAATGTAGATGCAGATATGATGGACTTATCCATTGAGGAAGGAGACAATTTCTATCTTCACGGCAAATATACAGATAGACTGAAATTTGAATATGAAGTAAAAGACGGGGTTCTTTTTCTTAAGGAAAGAAATCCTCGAAAGATTTTTTGGGGAGGAGTTAGGGGAGAAAACTGTAATATCACATTGACCATACCCCAAAATACAGTGATGGATAGAATCGAGATCAAACTTGCGATGGGAAATGCCGATTTGGAGAATATTGCATCAATAGACTGTGAAGTGCTAAACAATATGGGAAATTGTACTTTTGAAAAATGCAGCTTTGATAATGCAGATATTGATACCAATATGGGAGAGATTACAATAAAAGATACAGATCTTGGCAAGGCGGATGTTGATAATGATATGGGAACAATTCAAATTGAACGTTGTATTTTTGAAGTTTTGAATGCAGATAATTCTATGGGAGATATATCTATTGAGGCGAACCAGAACCTTGACAAATATCAAATTGAGTTGGGGGCAGAAATGGGTAATGTGAAAGTGAATGGCGAGAGTGAAAGAACGAGGTATCGTCAGTCAGGAAATGCAGGGACGCTTGAAGCAAGTACCAGCATGGGAAGCGTAAGACTTGATTATAAAAATGCAGAATAAAGATGGATTTTTCACATGCGTTGTGGTAAAATAAGGAACATATTCATGTAGTGAAACAAAGAAGTTGTTGAAAGATGAAGAAGATAGATGGAAAAAATATTGTTAAAAGTAGAAGATTTGAATATAGAATTTCATGACCATGATGTGCCAGAGCGTGTTGTGAATCATTTAAATATGGAATTACGACAGAGAGAAATCCTTGGAATTGTCGGGGAATCTGGATCAGGAAAATCTATGACAGCAATGGCAATTGCCGGACTATTGCGGCGCCATGATATGAAAATGGAAGGAAAGATTCTATTTGACGGAAAAGAACTTCTCCATGAAAATCGAGAGACACTCCGACAGATACAAGGAAATGAAATTGGCATTGTTTTTCAGGAGCCTATGACCTCTTTAAATCCAGTAAAACGTATTGGTTGGCAGGTAGAAGAAAGTCTTCGCATTCACAGACCAGAAATGGGAAAAGAAGAACGATATCAGTGTGTCCTTGAAGCGCTTGCGAATGTGGAGCTTGAAAATCCGCAGCTTGTTTGTAGAAAATATCCGCATGAGCTTTCCGGCGGTATGCGACAGCGTGTAATGATTGCCTCTGCAATGATTTGTGCGCCAAAACTTTTGATTGCAGATGAGCCGACAACGGCGCTTGATGTGACAATACAATTACAGATTGTCAAGCTTTTACAACGGCTGAATCAAGAAAAACAGATGGCTGTTTTGTTTATATCTCATGATTTAAGCCTAGTAAAGCGTCTGTGTCACAGAATGATTGTAATGCATAATGGAAATATGGTGGAAGTAGGAACGACAGAGGAAATATTCTATCATCCAAAAGAGGATTACACAAAAGAATTAATTAATGCAATACCAAGACTTGAGAAGATTGGATAGAAGTGTTTTCGAGCAATCAAATTGATTGACGAGGTGACCTTTATGAAAAAGATGCTGCCATTTATTTTTATTATTCTTTTTCCATATTATATTGTATTTTTGATAAGTAGCCTTTTTAATCAATATTTGATGAAATATATTTTCCAAAATAATTTTTATTTAGGGCTTTTATCTCTTTGTATTTTCTGGTTTATAGCATTTATAAGTGCAATTATTTTATGTGTAAATAATTTTGCGAATAAAATGGATGTGATCGAAGCAACGAAAATCATTATGATAATAAAGATTATTCAAATTCCTGCGTACTTGTTTATTTTTGTGGCAGGTGTTATGTGTCTATTTACAATATTTACAGTTGGTATCTCATTTGTTTTATTGATTTTAGATGGTGCATCTATTATTTTAAGTGGTTTGATTGGTGTGTTTGTTGTAAGGCGCTGCTATGCGGATAGAATTTTAACAAACACAGAAATGGTCATTCATAGTATTTTGCAATTTGTTTTCTGCCTTGACGTTGTCAGTGCAATCATTGTATTTAGAAAAGTGAAAACAAAAAATATTATATAAATCTGTGTTTTTATGGAAATATGGAGGGTGTATGGAAACGATACTGAATGTGAAAAACTTAAATGTCTATTACAAAAATAAAGAAACTTTAATAAACCGTTTTCGTGGAAAATCAGAGAATCGTTTGCAGCATGTCTTGAAAAATGTGAGTTTTCATATGGAAAAAGGAGAAGTGCTTGGTCTTGTCGGTGAGAGCGGCTGTGGGAAGACCTCACTTGCCAAAGCGATTTTAGGAATGCAGAAGCAATATAATGGCACAATTACACTCGATTGCCCAAATCCACAAATGGTTTTTCAGGACCCATACAGTTCGCTTAATCCCTCCAAAAAGATTGGATGGATATTGGAGGAGCCACTTCGCATGAAAGCTCGAAAAGAAAAGAAAACAGAAGAATTTTCTAAAATAGAGCGTGTCAAAAAGGTTGACCAGATGCTTGCGCGTGTGGGGTTAGAGGAGAAGTTAAAAGAGCATTACCCAACAGAACTTTCTGGCGGACAACGACAGCGTATAGCAATTGCGGCGGCGCTTTTATGCGATACAAATTTTCTGATTGCGGACGAGCCTGTGTCTGCGCTTGATGTGACCATACAGGCGCAGATTATCAGATTATTATTAAAGCTTCATAGAGAGCTTGGAATCTCTATTCTCTTTATTTCGCATGATCTTCGAGTTGTATATCAGATGTGCGACAGGGTGATTATTATGAAAAATGGGGAGATTCTTGAGCAGGGAAAGGTCGAGGAGGTCTATACAAAACCTGTTTCTAATTATACCCGACTGTTACTTGAGGCGGCAAATCTGTGATGGAGGAATTTTTTAATGCTACAATGTTTTTATCCAAAAGAATACCTAGATTCTACGTATCTGATTGATTTTGAAAAAAAGTATGAACAAGGATATAGAAGTATTATCTTTGATATTGACAATACGCTGGTGCCACATGGCCTTCCGGCAGATGAGCGCGCTACAGCGCTATTTTTACGTTTAAAAAAGATTGGATATCAAGTAACAATGCTCTCCAATAATAAGGAACCGCGTGTAAAGATGTTCTGTGATGCGGTGAATGCGCCTTATATTTATAAAGCGGGAAAGCCAAATCCCCAAAATTATAGAAAAGCAATGAAAAATATGGGGACAAATGAAAAAAATACCTTGTTTGTTGGCGACCAGATTTTTACGGATATATGGGGAGCAAATAAAGCAGGGATTTATTCTATTTTAGTAAAACCAATTCACCAAAAAGAAGAAATACAAATTGTTTTAAAGCGATATCTGGAAAAAATCGTATTACTTGCATATCAAAGACAGATACACAAAAAATAAATAAAAGTTTATAATATTCGGGGAATTGGTACAAAAAAGATTAAAAATTTATTCAAAAGTAGAAGTATGCCAAACAGGAAAATAATAAGTGTAGTTTGTATTGAAAAGGGGAACACAGATGAAAATTAATGGAACAACAAAATTATATGGTATTATTGGAAATCCAATAGAGCATACAATGTCGCCACTTATTCATGGTACATTTGCAGATGCACTAGGCATTGACATGGTGTATGTACCATTTCATGTGGCAGAAGGGCAGCTTGAGGCAGCGATAAAGGGGGCTTACGGACTAAATGTTTGTGGTATGAATGTTACAGTGCCATACAAGAATGCTGTGATTCCATTTTTGACAGAAGTCGATAAGCGCGCAGAAGCAGCAGGTTCCGTCAATACACTTGTGCGTGATGACCGCGAGGACAAAGCCGGATTTATTGGTTATAACACAGATATGAGTGGACTCTGGCGTGCTATGCAAGAAGATGGAATATCACTCAAAAATGAGCAGGTTATTGTGCTTGGTGCAGGTGGTGTGGGGCGTGCGGTTGCATTTATGTGTGCAAACAGCGATGCGCAAAAAGTTTATCTGCTCAACCGCAATGCTGCGAAGGCAGATGACGTGGCGGCAAAAGTCAATAACAGTCTTCGCCAATATAAAAAAGACTGCGTGACAGCAATGGCGCTTGCTGATTATAAGGAGCTTTTGACAGGGGCAGAAAACAGATATATTGTACTTCAATGTACCAGTGTAGGGCTTGCTCCCAATATGGATAATGTAGTGATTGAAGACAGTGATTTCTACCACTATGTAAAATTTGGATATGATTTGCTTTATACGCCTTGGGAGACCAAGTTTATGCAGTTAGTAACAGCAAACGGCGGTGTGGCATACAATGGATTGAAAATGCTTTTGTATCAGGGAATAGAGGCTTTTGAAATATGGACGGGGTGCAAGGTGACGAAAGAGAATGCAGATAAAGTCTATCGTATGCTTCGAGACAAACTATGCTGAGTTTTATATGGTAATTTGTATATGGTAGAAATGCAGATAGTGTGGAATCAAAGATTTCACACCTCCTGATTTGTATGCCCGCTAAAGCGGGCAGATGGGA
>ERZ779637.129-NODE-129-length-54416-cov-7.649547_pt1 | contig 54416 bp, 46 predicted proteins | sample MGYA00514196_ERZ779637 | MGnify/ENA primary metagenome ERZ779637 (study PRJEB29562, sample SAMEA4376700) | mouse gut metagenome | isolation source: Cecum | study: EMG produced TPA metagenomics assembly of the A DSS colitis mouse model was used to assess the...
TGGAGGTGTAATCTTAATGTTACACAATCACTTACGCAACTTCACGTCGCACAAATTTGTTATAGACTTTTACCCCGCCAATCAAGCCGCAGACCGCCCCGATTGCGTACACCAGTTTTGTTCCGGGGTCGAAATACCCTGTGATTAGGTTCGTGGCTTCGGTGATGCCCGCCTGCCCGTTGCCCTGTGCGTAGGCACTTACCGCAGCGGCAAGGATAGCCGCCGACAAAAAGATTTTCTTTCTCATTGTGATTTGTTTTTAATGCCGGGCGGCGGGTGGGAAGTCCGCCTTTCCCGGCTGGTGAATAATTTGAAATTTTAGTGGTCGGGAGCAGTCCCGTTTGTCTGTTTGGTTTTCAGGTTGCCAATCAACCGTAGTCACGTTGCTTCATATTGTTACACATTATTATATTATAGGAAATCGTTCATGTCGAACGCTTCGTGTTCCTTGCTTATGTTGCCAGTTCCGGCAGGAGCAACCGTAGCCAGTTCCGCTTCGTTGCGTCCCAGCAGTTCAACCACCTTTGCCAGCCCGCCGTTGATGTTCTCCACCACCGCATCGTAGAGGTTCGTCCCCTCAATGCTTGCCAGCGTCCCGGCGGCTTGCCGCTGTTCCGCTTCGGTGGGGTTGTCGGCGTTCGCCGTGCGTACCGCTTCGCCCAGTTCGTCAAAGCTCACGCCCGTAGCCCGCCCGGTATCATCGTCACCGTCCATGTACCCGGCTATTTCCTCGTCCTCGTAGTCGGGTTCGTCATTCTCGTAACCGGGTGTTTCTTCCGGCTGTCCGTCAGCTTGCGGCGCAAAAATAGTATCATTTTCAGCCGCTTTCGGGAGGTGTCCCGATTTGTCCTGCGCTGTCCCGATTAGTCCACCCTTGTATCGGCTTTCACCTATCAGCGTGTAGCCTGAAACTTCGTTTCGTGGAAGCGGCGTATCATCCGTTCTGCCCGGTGATGTCCGGCTGTCCGTGTAGCGATACCACAGCCACAGGGCGATATAGTACACCAAAAGCCCGGTAAGTATGCAATGGATTACCATAGTCAGACAGGCTTTTGGAAGTTGCTTTCGTACAGGGTGTTTATCTCATCTTGGTACTGCTCGAAGTGGCGCAGCAGAATGTTTTCCACGTAGCTGCTTACCGTTACCTTTCGCCCGCCTATTACCGTCACGATACGCATCAGCTTCTCGTGCGTGGAACGGCTCACGTACAAGGGCTGTCGGTCTGCCAGTTCCACTTTCTGAAAGTAGGTTTCCCGGTAGTCGCCCGAACCGCCCTTGCGCTTGCGGGGTGTCGGTTTCTCTACTTGCACCGTTTCTGTTTGTGTTTCTTGCGGTACATCATTCGTCTTATTATTATCTTGTTTACTGGGGACACCTTGCGAGATAAGTTCTTTCATGAAATCCTCGTCTATCTTCGGCATCCCGCCGCTTTGCTTTGCCATATCATTGTAATTTGATGTAGTACGTTATTTCGGTTATCAGTTCTTCCAAGTTGCTTCCCCTCACCAGCGGGCGGCTGGCGGGAAAGAGCGTGGAGCGGAACACCGCCTTTTTATCCGCTACCAGTTCCTTTTTGTAGCGTTTGGTATCGGGGATAAAGGTTTTCATCAGCGGCAGTTCCAGTTCCTTAATCGTCTTGTCGTAGGCGGTGTAAAGGTCTGTTTTCTCCCGCCCGTCCACCATGTTCCAAAAGAGGTACAGCCCGGCAAGTCGGCAGGCTTCATTCTTCACCAATAGTTTTTGGATAGCCATTGCGAACGACAGGCTGCTTTCCAGCACCACCTTGTCGGCTGAAATGGGGGTGAAGATGTAGTCCATGCCCGCAAGGGAGTTTATCACGCCCTCGCTGTTCACCGTGCCGGGTAGGTCGAAAAAGACAATATCCGGCACGTGTCCGGCGGCTATATATTCGTCAGCCGTTGAAATCGCCTTTTCGGGCGAACTACACAGCACCGGGTAGGCTTTCTTCCCCAGCCGGGTGAACTGTTCATACGCCATGCGCTTGTAATCTTCATCCGCCCCGACCTGCTCGGCATCCCGCTTTCGCATCCCGGCAATGGAGTGTTGGGGGTAGTCGCAATCGACCACCGCCACATCGTAGCCTTTGAGATAGTAGAGGTAACTCGCCGCCAGCACGGTAAAGGTTGTTTTGCCGACCCCGCCCTTTTGTGTGGAAAAGGCGACATAAAGGGGTGTTTTCTCGTTTTCCATATTGCTTTCGTTCATTATTGGTTGATTTATTTATTGCTTTCAATCATTCATTCTTTCCATGTTGCAATCTTGAAATATTGAAAGACTGTTTTATTTCAATCTTGTTTTCCTGCTTTCATTCTTTCTTGGAATATTGAAATAATGCAATCATGCTTTCTTGAAATCATGCTTTCAATCATTCTTTCCTGATTGGAATATTTCTTTCAATCTTGCTTTCAATCTTGAAATCCGATGCAAAAAAAGGGAGAAAAAACGTCCCCTGAAAACCTTGTCCCGATTTGTCCTGTGCTGTCCCGATTTGTCCACCAACTGCCTATTTTACAGCATTATAAATCACTGTTACTTTGCAGCGGAGTAACGAACCGCTGGGGGCGCAGGTGTAAAAACGGGCTGGTGAACGGCAGGGCTTACCGCTTCACGCTAACCCCAATCCGTCCGTGACGGATTTCGATTTTCGTCAGAAAATAGCAAGGTGTGTTTTGTAGCATACAAAACCGTTTTCCGTGCCTGAAAACGCCTTGCCCCTTGCGGGGGTAAAAATCACTCCGAAGTCGTAATTTTTTAATCCAAAGAAGTATGGAAACAAGAAAACCTAACAAGGGCGGTCGCCCCGCCCTCGCAGACCCGGCGAAGCACCGCCATGTCCTTTACCTGAACGACCGGGAGAACGCCCGCTTCCTCTCGCAGTGGGAGCAGTCGGGCGTTACGAGCAAGTCCCGTTTCATCGCCGCCCGGCTGTTCGGCGAGCCGTTCCGGGTGGTGAAAGTGGACAAGTCGGCGGTCGAGTATTGCGCCCGGCTGACCGAATTTTATGCACAATTCAGAGCCGTAGCGGTCAATTACAACCAAGTGGTAAAGGCTCTGAATAGTAACTTTTCCGAGAAAAAAGCACTGGCTTTTCTCTATAAACTGGAGAAGGCGACCACTGAATTATCTATGTTAAACCGTCAGGTTATCGACCTGACAAACGAGTGCAAGGAACTATGGTTGCCAAAATAAGCACTGGCGGCAATATGTTCGGCGCACTGGCTTACAACCAAAACAAGGTGGACAGCGAGGAAGCAAAGGTGCTTTTCTCCAACCGGATGCTGTTGGGCGAGGACGGGAATTTCTCTATCGGCGAGTGTATGCGCAGCTTTGAAATGCAGATGCCTGTCCAGCTATTCACCAAGAAGCCGATACTTCATATTTCCATAAACCCGCACCCGGAAGACGTGCTGACCGACCAGCAGCTTTCCGACATAGCCAAAGAGTATATGCGGAAGTTGGGCTATGGCGACCAGCCTTATTTGGTGTACAAGCATACCGACATCGACCGCCACCATATCCACATCGTGGGGTTGCGGGTGGACGAGAACGGCAGACCGCTGAATGACAGGTTCGAGCATCGGCGCAGCAAGCAAATCACCCGTGAACTGGAAAAGAAATACGGGCTGCACCCGGCAGAGCGAAAGGAGCGTGCCGAACGCCCGGAACTTAAAAAGGTGGATTATGCAGCCGGGGACGTGAAGCACCAAATCGGCAATACCGTGAAAGCGGCTTGCTATGGCTACCGCTTCCAGTCGTTCGGGGAATACAAGGCTTTGCTTGCCGTTTACAACGTCTGCGCCGAGGAAGTCAAGGGTGAAGTGAACGGCAAGCCCTATCAGGGCATTGTCTATTCTGCCACGAACGACAAGGGCGAAAAGACAGGCAACCCGGTAAAGGCTTCCCGCATCGGAAAGTCGGTAGGCTATGAAGCGGTGCAGCGCAGAATGGAGAAATCGGGCGAAGCAATCAAGGACAGGAAACTGAAAGAGCGAACCCGGAAGATTGTCGCCACTGCCATGCAGACCGCCCGCATCCGCAAGGAACTGGAACAGCAGCTAAAGAAGCAGGGCATTGACGTGGTGTTCCGTCAGAACGACAGCGGGCGCATATATGGCGTTACGTTCATCGACCATGACAGCCGGGTGGTGCTGAACGGCTCCCGCTTGGGCAAGGAGTATTCGGCGAACGTGTTCAACGAACGCTTTTCGGGCGAAACCGGAAAGATGCACCAGCCCGAAGTGTCAGCACCGCAGCAAGACCAATCCACGCATCAGGAACAGCCGGGTTTTACGCCGAAATCCGATATCGTTCCGGAGGTGGCTTCCGTGCTGGGAGCTTTCGGCGGTTTGCTGGGCGGCGGTGCATCAGGCGGTGACGAGCCGCAGGACACCGCCCGCCAAAAGAGAAAGAAGAAAAAGAAGCGCACAAGGCGCATCGACTAACTTAAAAAACATTACAATCATGCAACAGGAAGATGATTTGAGAGGGCTTGCACGGGTCATGGACTTTATGCGGGCTATCAGTATTCTATTCGTGGGAATAAACGTGTACTGGTTCTGTTACTCCACCCTGAAAGAATGGGGAGTGACATTTGAGGTGATAGACAAGATACTGTGGAACTTCCAGCGTACCACCGGGCTGTTCTCGTCCGCCCTTTGGACGAAACTTTTTTCGGTGGTGTTCCTCGCCCTGTCGTGCATCGGCACTAAGGGCGTGAAAGAGGAAAAGATAACGTGGACGAAGATACATTGCAGCCTTGCGGCTGGTGTCGTGTTGTTTTTCCTGAACTGGTGGATGCTGGAACTGCCGTTGCCACATACGGCGGATGCCGTGTTTTATATCGTTACGCTATCGGCGGGCTATATCTGTATGCTCATGGCGGGTACGTGGATGTCCCGGTTGTTGAAAAACAACCTCATGGATGATGTCTTTAATACCGAGAACGAAAGTTTCCAGCAGGAAACAAGGCTTATCGAGAACGAGTATTCCGTAAATCTGCCTACCCGGTTCTACTATAAGAAGAAATGGAATAATGGCTGGATAAATGTCGTGAACCCGTTCCGTGCCAGCCTTGTACTGGGAACACCGGGTAGCGGGAAGTCGTATGCGGTGGTAAACAGTTACATCAAACAGCAAATCGAGAAAGGTTTTGCACTCTATTGTTATGATTACAAGTTTCCTGACCTTTCGGAAATCGCTTACAATCATTTGCTTAACCACTTAGACGGCTACAAGGTAAAGCCTAAGTTTTACGTTATCAACTTTGACGACCCACGCAAGAGCCACCGATGCAACCCGATAAACGCCAGCTTCATGTCGGACATTGCGGATGCCTATGAAGCCAGCTACACGATAATGCTTAACCTCAATCGAAGCTGGATAAGCAAGCAGGGCGACTTCTTTGTGGAAAGCCCGATTATTCTTTTGGCGGCTATAATTTGGTATCTCCGTATCTATCAGGACGGTAAGTATTGCACATTCCCCCATGCCATTGAACTGTTGAACAAAAAATACGCCGATGTATTCACCATTTTGCGCAGCTACCCCGAACTGGAAAATTATCTTTCTCCGTTCGTGGACGCATGGGAAAGTTCGGCAGTTGAACAGTTGCAGGGGCAGATAGCCAGTGCGAAAATCCCGCTTTCAAGGATGATTTCACCCGCCCTTTACTGGGTAATGACGGGCGATGATTTTTCACTCGACATCAACAACCCGAAAGAGCCTAAAATCTTGGTTGTCGGCAACAATCCTGACCGCCAAAATATCTACTCGGCAGCACTGGGATTATATAATTCCCGTATCGTGAAGCTGATAAACAAGAAAGGTCAGCTTAAAAGTTCGGTGATAATAGACGAGCTGCCAACGATTTATTTTCGAGGGCTTGACAATCTGATTGCAACCGCACGAAGCAACAAGGTAGCGGTTCTGCTGGGCTTTCAGGATTACAGCCAGCTTACCCGTGATTACGGGGACAAGGAAAGCCGGGTGATACAAAATACCGTGGGCAACGTGTTCAGCGGTCAGGTAGTCGGTGAAACGGCAAAAATCCTTTCTGAACGTTTCGGAAAGGTGTTGCAGAAACGGCAGAGCATGACAATCAACCAGCGGGAGAAATCCACCTCGATAAGCACCCAAATGGACAGCCTGATACCCGCCAGCAAAATATCCAACCTCACGCAAGGTATGTTCGTGGGGGCAGTGGCAGACAATTTCGATGAACGGATAGAGCAGAAGATTTTCCACTGTGAAATCGTGGTGGACAATGAAAAGGTGAAGCGGGAAACCGCCCGTTACGTGAAGTTGCCGCAGATAATCGACTTCACCGACAAGGACGGCAACGACCGGATGCAGGAGGAGATACAAGCCAATTATGACCGCATCCGTCAGGAAGTTCGGCAGATAGTCGAGGACGAGATAACACGGATTAAGAACGACCCGGAGCTATGCCACCTTATAAAAGAGGAAGAATAACCGATATTCTTTCCTGACAGACAGTATTTTTACTAATTTTGCAGACAAAGAAATGATTATGAATGAAAACCAAAATACGGAATGGAAAGAAAGCTGGCGTGACGAGTATCTGAAATGGATATGCGGCTTTGCCAACGCCACAGGCGGCAAGATATATATAGGTATGAATGACAACGGTAAGGTAGTCGGCGTTGCCGATGCCGACAAACTGCTGGAGGATATACCGAACAAAGTACGTGACGTGCTGGGTATCATCGTGGACGTGAACCTGCTGGAAGAAAACGGGCTGAAATATATTGAGATTGACGTACCGCCTTATTCCAATCCTATCAATTATAAAGGTCAGTACCACTATCGTAGCGGCAGCACGAAACAGGAGTTGAAAGGTGCGGCGTTGAACCGTTTTATCCTGCAACGTACTGGCAGGCATTGGGACGAGTTTCCCATAGAGTGGGCAGGCATAGAGGAACTTTCCCCCGGCGCATTAGACCGTTTCCGCAAGGAAGCGGCGAGAAGCGGGCGTGTGGACGAAGATGTGTTGAAAGATACTACCGAAAATTTGCTGCACGATTTGCGGCTGATTGACACCCAAACCAACCGCCCGACCCGTGCCGCCTTGCTGTTGTTCCACCCCGACCCCGAACGCTTTGTAACCGGGGCTTATATCAAGATAGGTTTCTTCCGGGATGATAAGGGTAACTTGGAGTTTCAGGACGAGGTTCACGGCTCTTTAATGGAGCAGGTGGATAAGGCAATGGATTTGATAAAGACCAAGTACCTGATTTATCACATTTCATACGAGGGCATTTCCCGGCGTGAAACACCGCAGTTCCCGGTGGAAGCTGTCAGGGAGTCACTGATGAATTGTGTGGCACATAAAGACTATGCCAGTGCCGTACCCATTCAGATTAGCGTGTTCCCCGACCATATCACCTTTTGGAACGCCGGGCAGTTGCCGGAAAGCTGGACGACTGAAAAACTTTTTGAAAGCCACCCGTCCTCTCCCTATAATCCGTTAATCGCCAACGCCTTTTTCAGAAGCGGGGATATTGAAAGCTGGGGACGTGGCTACAAGCGTATCTTGGAAGCTGTCAGCGCATACAAGTTGTTGCCGCCCAAACTTGAAATGTTAAGCGGTCTGATGATTACCTATTATACCGATATACGTTCGCAGCTATTGGCGCAGCGGGTGGATGAAAGGTATATACCCATTATTGAGTATGCCGCCCAAAATGGAAGTATAAATAATTCAGATGTGCAGAAATTGTTAAATACCAGTAAAACTACTGCTTATCGAATTTTGTCGCAACTGGATAACTGGCTGGAAATACAAGGAACAACAGGAAAAGGCACTCATTATACACTTAAAGGGTTCACAAAGGGTTCATAATTGAATGTTTTTGCTTTTATAAAATGCAAAACTTACTGTTTAACAAGCATTTGAAAACCATTAAAAGGGTTCACAAAGGGTTCATCGAAAGAGAGTGAAATCAATCACTCTCTTTTTTTATGCCCTTTTCAATTCTGCGAATATTGCTCGCAGTAATTACCCCCCGGACAAATTCAGACAGTGCAGGACAAATTCGGACACCTCTTTCTGCCTATCCAAATATAGCATATTTAGTCGCTACCTTTGGACGGGACTATTCCCGTAACCACTAAAATTCCAATTATTTATGGCAAACAGAATGACCCCGCCCGCAGAGGGGCAGGAAAAAGACGTGCTGCTGGTCTTGGATAAACAGCAGGGCAAGGTGAGTGCCGTTAAGGGTATCGACAAGGAGGGCAATTTGCAGACCGTGCCGCCGACACATAGCGGCGAGTTCATGCAGGTGGACAAGAACAGCGATGTGTTCAGCAACTTCATTTCCAATTTCTTCCGCAAGTTTCAGGACACTTCCGGGCTGGAACTGTTCAGCGTCAAGGCTTCCCAAGCGGAGCAGAACGCAAAGGCAATCGAGGACAACCACCGCAACCCGACACCGGAGGGCGGCAAGCGGGCTGAAATGCTTCGAGTTCCGAAGCCCGACTTCCACGAGTTCAAGCAGGGCTACCGCTTCGACCCGGCAAAAATCGACTGGGAGAACCTGAAAAAAGTCGGTATCACCGCCGACACCCTGAAAAACACGAGGGACTTCGACCGGGTGATGCGTGGCTACAAGTCCCGCAACACCTACACAGTTTCGGGGACGGTGGGCGGCTTCTACCTCAAACCTACCGATGTCAAGCTCTCTTTCTATCAGGCAAAGGACGGCACGGTAGTACCCAAGCTGCACGGCGTGCAGCAGGACGAGAAACTGTTGCAACGCCCGTTCCATGAACACAGGTTCACCAAGCAGGAACAGGGCAACTTGCAAGGCACTGGCAACTTGGGCGGCATCGCTGAAATCAAAGACCCGAAAAGCGGCGGGCAAATCCCCGTGTTCGTCAGCCGGGACAGGTACACGCACGAACTGGAGTATATGCGGGCTGACAAGTGGAAATGCCCCGATACCATTTGCGGCGTGAAAGTCAGCCCAGAACAGAAAGCCGCCTTTGAAGCCGGGCAAGCGGTGAAAATGGAAAACCTGCAATTTAGGGACGGCACGAAGCGCAGTGCCTATTTGCAGGTCAGTGCGGTGGAGCGTGGCTTGGAGTTCCTGCCGAGGTCTGCCGTCCAATTCTTGCAGCAGGGACAACAGCCCGCAGAGCAGCAGGTAGCCGGGATAAAGGACGGCAAGGGCGTTGAGTTCAACGGTCATGTGCAGCCCGGCACACAGGGCAAATCCCCCGACAAGGTGAAGCCGAAAGACGTTACCCCCGCCGCCGAGAGCCGGATACAGGTAGCGGTCAATTCGGAGGGCAAGACCAACGAAGCCACCAAACGGGGCAAAGAGCCGCTGAAACAGGGTCAGGACAAGCCCACCGCCAAGCAGAAAGAGAAGCATGAGAAAGCGCAGGACAAGAGCCTGAAAGCGGACAAGCCCAAGAAGTCCAAAGGAATGAAAATGTAGTACCCACCTTAAAAAGTAAAGAATTATGATTGCATTGATAGCAGAGAAGCCCAGCGTGGCAAAGGATATCGCCCGCATCATCGGGGCGACCCAGCGTAATGACGGTTATCTTTCCGGCAACGGGTATATGGTGACATGGGCGTTCGGCCACTTAATCCAGCTTGCCATGCCGGAAGCCTACGGCGTGGCGAACTTCCGCAGGGAGAGCCTGCCCATACTGCCGCCCGATTTCCAGCTAATCCCCCGTCAGGTGAAAGCGGAGAAAGGTTACAAGGCAGACCCCGGTGTGCTGAAACAGTTGAAAGTGATAAAGGAAGTGTTCGACCAGTGCGACCGGATTATTGTCGCCACCGATGCCGGGCGTGAGGGTGAGTTAATCTTCCGCTATATCTTCCATTACCTGAACTGCCGCAAGCCTTTCGTGCGCCTGTGGATAAGCAGCCTTACCGACAAGGCAATCCGTGAGGGGCTGGATAACTTGCAGCCGGGCGAATGTTACGATAACCTCTACCTCTCTGCCAAATCCCGCAGCGAAGCGGACTGGCTGATTGGGATAAACGCCACCCAAGCGTTGAGCGTAGCCGCCGGGCAGGGGGTGTTCTCGCTGGGTAGGGTGCAGACACCCACACTTGTGATGATATGCAGCCGCTATTTGGAGAACAGGAATTTCGTACCCGCCAAGTTTTGGCAACTCAAAGCCCATACCGCCAGCGGGGGAATAAGTTTCACCGTCCAATCTACTGCCAAGTGGGAACAGCAGCCCGAAGCCATAGCCGCCCTGCAACGGGTTAAGGATGCCGGACAACTTACCGTGAAATCCGTTGAGAGGAAAGAAGCCAACCAAGAACCGCCGCTTCTGTACGACCTTACCACGCTGCAAAAGGAAGCGAACACGAAGCTGAACTTTTCGGCTGACAAGACGCTTTCCATAGCGCAAAGCCTGTATGAAAAGAAAGTGATGTCCTATCCGAGAACCGGAAGCCGCTATATATCGGAGGACGTTTTCGATGAAATGCCGGAGCGTGTCGCCCTGTTAGGGCAATACCCCCGCTTTGCCGGGTATGCCGCCGGGCTGGACGGCACACCCCTGAACCGCCACAGCGTGAATGACGGCAAAGTGACCGACCACCACGCCTTAATCATTACCGAGAACCTGCCCGGCGAACTCTCCAAAGACGAGCGGGCGGTTTACGAGCTGGTAGCCGGGCGTATGCTGGAAGCCTTTTCGGGCAAGTGCGTGAAAGACGTTACCACCGCCTTGCTGTCAGGGGGAGATACCGACTTCACGGTGAAAGGGTCTGTGATGAAAAAAGCCGGGTGGCGTGCCGTGTTCGGCGAGCAGGAAACGGGCGGGGACGAAGAAGCCGCCAGCCTGCCGCCGCTCCAAGAGGGCGAAAGCCTGCCGATTTCCAACGTGGAACTGTTGGAGAAGCAGACCAAGCCGAAACCGCTGCACACGGAAAGCAGCCTGCTTGCGGCAATGGAGAACGCCGGAAAGGAACTGGAAGATGCCGAGCTGAAAGCCAGCCTGAAAGATGCCGGGATAGGCACGCCCGCCACCCGTGCGGCGATTATCGAAACGCTGTTCGCCCGCCAGTACATCGTGCGTGAGAAGAAGAACCTTGTGCCTACCGACAAGGGGCTTGCCGTTTATGGGATTGTCAAGGACAAGAAGATTGCCGATGTCGAAATGACGGGTATGTGGGAAACCGCCCTTTCCAAGATAGAAGCGGGAAACATGGATGCCGACACATTCCGAAAGGGTATCGAGGTGTACGCAACGCAAATCACCACAGAACTGCTATCGGAGCAGCTATCTGTTGCTACTGGTGAAACCTGCCCCTGCCCCAAATGCAATAACGGGCGCATCCTGTTCTACCCGAAAGTGGCGAAGTGTTCCAACGTGGACTGCACGCTAACCATATTCCGCAACAAGTGCGACAAGCAGCTTTCCGACAAGCAGATTGTCGAGCTGGTGACGAAACGCAAGACCGGGCTAATCAAGGGGTTCAAGGGCAAGAACGGCAAGGCTTTCGATGCTTCGCTGGTACTGGACGAACAGTTCAATGTCGGTTTTTCATTCCCCGAAAAGAAAGCGAAACCGAAGAAATAGCCTATCTTTGCCGCTGAAATTTCATTGTGATAGGTTTTGCCACTTATGATAATTGAAATTTTAGTGGTTGCGCCCGGCGGGAACCGGGCGCATTTTTTATACGCTCCCGCCAAACAGGTAGGTCGAACAGACCACCCCGTTATCCAGCATCCTGCTTCCCGAGAGTTTCCAATGTGAGCCGAATGTTTCCCCGATAAAGCCTATGCCTTTGCCCGCCATGACCGGGACGGTGTATATTGTCAGGCTGTCCAGCAACCCGGCTTTAATCAATGAAGTAAGCAGCTTGCCGCCGCCCACCACCAGCATGGCGGTTTCCTGTTTCAATTCATAAATTCTTTGCAGCGGTTCTTCGGTCAGGAACTCCACGCCGCAGTCCGGCGTCACGTTGGTGTCGTAGTGTGACACCACAAAAGACCGCTTGCTTTTGTGCGGCCACCCGCCCCAGTGTTCAAAGATGTAGTTGTAGGTGTTCGCCCCCATAAGCAGGCAGCTTGCGGCGGCGTGTTCCCTTGCCGCCAGTTCCTTGACCTCACGGGGCATCCAGTCCAGTTCATAGTCCGGCGTGGCGGTATGCCCGTCCAGCGATACGGCGATGTGCGCTTTGATTTGTTCCATATTGTCAGGTATTAAAGTGATATAAATCCCTACTGTCTTTGCACGTTAGCCGCCACCTAAAAAGAAAGCGTGGCATGACGCTGTTTCAAAGTAGAGGTACTGGCATACCCAAATGTGGAAACAGTGCAGCCACGCTATGACAAACGCATAGCATATCCTGCGCTGAATATCCCCACATTTTGAAAAGTGCCAGTTTTCTACTTTGGGACGTTCGGCGAACGTATATGTTATATATAAAGGCAATATTCCGGCAACCGCCGTCCAACTGCCGTTACTTTTTTCGTGTAACTTCTGCAAAGTTAAGCAAATACCCTGAATTTTCACGTGCAAACAGAAAAAATCCTGCCGTGTTTCACAACAGGGCAGGACACAAGCACCTAAAAATACACAAGTTCAGCCCATACGCCTACGGGCAGCTTGCGTTCCTTTGAAGATTATATGAACCTATGACAAAACAGCTTTGGTTCGCCGTTTCTTTGGTGATGATGTCCCTTTCCCGCATGAAGCGGATATAGCTCTTTGCGGTGCGCTCCTTGATGTCCAAGACCTGCTGCAACTGCTCGCAAAGGTCTATGTAGGTGATGCGTGTCTGCCGCCCGAAGATGTCACGTGCGACATTCACCAGTTCCCTTTCCTTGCGCTTCTCCTTTTCCTCACGGGGCTTCTCGCCCTTGTACACGTGCATCCCCGCTTCCTTGTCCCATGCAAAGAGCATCAAAGGAACGTCCAACGGGCTTCCGTCCCTTACTTTCAAGGCTTTCACGACCGACTGGGCGGGTTCTTCGTCTTTCTCTATCGAAAGGATTGTAGCCGCCTTACGCTGCAACTCACTACCCAAATGTCCCCGTAACTTCAAGCCATTCGGAACGAAGTGCAGCACACAAAGAATACAGGTGTTATAGATACCCGCCAGCCGATAAAGTTCATCTATCACCGCCACGCTTTCCGCTTCATCGTTGGCACTTTTCACAAGGTCTGCGATGCCGTCAATGACGACCAACTGGATGCCGCCGTACTGGTAGTAGAACTTATCCATACTCTGCACAATGGCGTTCAGGCGTTCCTTGCGTGACATACCTGTAAGACAAAATGCTTTCAGTTCATCGGGTTTGTCCGGCTGTTTGGCACGTGCCAGCAGGTTGCCTACATTCTTGAACAATTGCACTTCCGACTGTTCGGTGTCATAGAGCAAGACCGCCTTATGCCTGCCGTTGGCGGTTATCTGTATGCCCAGCGTATCTACTTCCGCACCAGCGGGGCAGATGCAGCCCGCCACGATTGCGGCTACATAATTGCTCTTTCCCGTTCCCTCGCCCCCGGTGATGCCGAACAGGTTGCCTTGTGTTCCTAACGGAACGTCACCCGCCGAAATAATCTCTTGCGCTTTGGCGGGCGGGTTGTTGAAATCTATCTCGCACGATTTTAGCATAATCAATGTGTCGCTATACAGGTTGTCTAAAAATTCGATAAACAGTTTCAGGAAATCTTCACGGGTGTTCCCGGCTTTGAAGTAGTCGGAAATGTCCTTTTCCTCTTTCGTTCCCGGAAGCGGGAGCAGCAGCCGTTTCACGCCAAATTCTTCCAGTAGTTTTTCCTGCTTGCGTGAACTTTCCCTGCCCGTCTTGTCCATGTCAAAGAGCAGGACAATGTGTTTGAAGCGGAACGTCAGCCGATAAACCAGCGTGGGCGGTATCGTCACCGTTTCGCTGTTGAAGCAGATAGCGTGAAAACCATGCGCCGCCAGTGAAAGTACGTCTTTCTCGCCGCCTGTGATGAATAGCGTGTCACCTTTGGCGGGCAGTTGCTCCAGCCCGAAACAGTAGTTTTCGCCGAAGCTGCCGCCGTAGAGGAAGCGGGGTGTGGAGAACGGGCGGTACAGTTTGATGTGCTGTTTGCCCTTGTAGCCGTACATGGGTTCTGCCACCGATGAAGTGTAGGTGTACGGCTTCCCCTCTGCCGTTTCACTATTGTATTCCCGGAGCGAACAGACCTTGTAATATTCCAGCAGTTCGGGCGTGATGCCGTACTGTTGCCAGTACACCAGTTCGGCAAGCGGAAACTTCTGTTCCCGGAACTGGTAGGGCTTGACGGGCTTTTCGGGTGTTTCTTCGGGTTTGTCCGGCACTGCCCGGCGGACGGTTGCCGGGGGAACAGAAACCGGAGTGCCGGAAGCCAGCCCCAAGCCCAAATCCCGGTCAATGATTTCCAGTATCTCCACGAAGTCAGCCGCCCGGTTGCAGTCCAGCCCCTTTAACTGCCCCACGAGGAAGAAGCAGTCGCCGCTGTAACTGTCGTTGCCGAAGTCTTTCATCTTGTAGATACCGCCCCGGCGGTCGAAATAGATATTGCAGGAAGCCTTGCTGTCCTCGTACAGCGGGTTAAGGAAGTTGCGACCTATGCGCCAGTTACCGGGCAGGTAGTGTTTGAACACCGCCAGCCCGTTACTTGTCCTTTCTAAGATTTCCTCTTTCCTTAGCATACAGTTGGTGGTTGGTTATCAGGTTGTCGATGTTCTCCTTGTTGCTCCTTATCAGGCGTTCTTCCAGCATCCGGCGTATCTCGCTGACCTTGTAGAAATAACGTCCCCTGATGTTGGAATAGGCGATAGTCCCCGATACCCGCAGGCGTTGCAGGGTCTTTTCGCTTATTTTCAGGAACGTGCAGACCTCGTAGCTGTCCACCCACATATCTTCCTCATTTTGTCTTGCCGTTTCCACGTGGTTGAAGATGTAGTCGGCAATGGCGGTAATCTTGTTGTCCAGCTCCTTGTAGGCTTTGGACTCAAATGTTATTATTTCCATAATGGTAACTAATTGATTTGCCGCAAAGTTCGGGTGTCCTGAAAAATAAAACGCCACAGGCGAACCCACCTGTGGCGAAATAAATTTTGTTAAAGCACGGTTGCCTAATCCTGCTCCCTCATGCGCAGCAGCAACCTGTCTTTCAGGGTGGAGAGGAAGCCCGTGCGGTCTTTGGTCTTGGCTTTTAGTTCCATGTAGGTATGGTAGAAGTCGCCGAGGTCGATGTCGAAAACATATTCAAAATAGGCTACAATCTCCTTTATATCAACCGTTCCCTTGTTCAGACAGCCGCAGGCGTCCAGTGCGTAGACAAGCTCCACCAACGCCCTTTTCGTCCCCGTCCAGCGCAGCACCTTTCCCGTGAAGCCGTTCTTCATCCGCTTGCGCTGTTCCCGGCGTTCCAGTTCGTGCAGTCGGTTGGTGAGGTATATTTCCAGCAGTTCGTTGGCTAAAATCTTTGCTACCTTGAAGTCGTGACTGGTGCTGAACTGTGGGTCTGTTTCGTAATAGAAACTGTCCACAATGATTTGTATGTCAGGCTTCCCACGCATGAAATACTGCCTGTCCAAGTAGGTGGCTTTCGTGCGGTGGTACTGGTAGAACGCCAAGTTCCGCTGGAACGACTTTGAAATCCGGTCGGTTTCCGACAGCAGGTAGTCCCGCTGCACGTCCTCGCTACCGCTGGGGAAGCGCACCTCTATCTTGTAAACGGTGTTGTAATAGATGATTTTGCTTGCTAAAAGCGGTTTCAGTTCCTTGAAGAAGTGTATTTCTTCCTCCGTGCTGGCGAACGGGTAGGAGATTATAAAGGTTTTGAGTTCGCCCAGTATCTCTTGCAGGTAGTCCACGCACAGGCGGCAGAGCGTCAGCGTGTCCGCTGCAGTGTCCTCGTATTCCTGTATCTGCCATTCCACTTTTTGAAGCAGTCCGGCGAAGTATGTTTCCAACAGTATCTTATGTTCCATAACCTTGTGCTTATCTTTTATGAAGCACAAAGTTACGGGCATAAAAAATCTGTTTTATTCTTGATTTTTCACATTACGTTCTTGTAACTGTGCATTTTCTTGTTTCCTGCGCTTTTCTGCGTATTTCTCCGGGGGTATCTAAAAGATACGCCTTGCAGAAGTCGTTCAGGTTCGATGTCGATGCGAACCCGGTGGTGAACGCCACTTCGGTAAGCGTGAGGTTTGTGTTCATCAGGTAGTGTTCCACGTCCTTTACCCGTTCCTTTATCACCCATTCCTTAGCCGTGTACCCGGTCATTTTCTTTACCTTTCGCCGGAACGAGCCGTATTCCATGCCGCATTTGTCCGCCAGTTGCTCGGCATCATAGACCATGTAGCCTTTCAGACGTACCATTTCGGTGAACGTCTGCCTGCCCAGTTCCGGCAGCATCCGTTCGGCGTGGCGCAGCTCCTTTTCCGTCACCAGCAGGCGGTTGTCCCTCACCGGGTTTCTCCGCAGCAGGTGGAAAGCGTGGCATACCGTGTTGTACACGTTGCAGAGGTACTGCCGTCCCGGTCGCATCCAGTGAAGCGCATCGCAGTAGGCGGTCAGTTCGGGTATGTCGTCCCGCTTGCGGTGCTGTTCCGCCAGTTCGTCCAGTATGGCGTAACGGGTGGTGGATATACCCAGCAGGATGATGATTGCCTTGTAGTCCTTGTATGCCGCCAGTGTCGGCGTTTCCGGCAGGCTTTTGAGCGTGTCGCACACGTGGGCGCACAGCCGCCCGTCCTTGCTGAACGGTTCAAGTTCCAAGTAGTTGTCCATTTTCCGGCTGTTGTGCAGCAGCCATGTTACCTTTTCGTCCAGTTCCTTGCAGGACGCTTCCAACTCCGCTTCGGGAGCGGGAAGCAATAATGATGTAATCCGTTGTTCCATATCTGATGTTTTATATATGAATGACATATCATTTGTTCCACCTCACGCAATCCGTCCAACCCCATTCATCGAACAGCCATGTTTCTAAGAAGAAAAGTACAAATGGCAGCAGGAACAGAAAATATGCCTGTACTGCGCTGATATGCTTAGAGCGGCGGTAGCGGTTCAACAATGCCTGTACACGGGCTTTCCTGTATCGTGCAAGAATAAATACACAAATAAACAAAAACATTGCACCTAAACAGGCAAGATGTAAGGACGACCATTGCGGTACACTGTTAATCAGGAGAAAGTTGCCGGGCAGAACTACTATCCACCACCAATACCAAAACAGCAGTATAAAACCTGACATCCGTCCTATCTTCTTGCCCCAAACCTCTCCCTTGAAATATAGGTAGTCAAAAAAATAGTATCTGTAATTCGTCCGGTTTGCACGCTGCTTCACTCGTTCAAAATAGTTATCTGTCTTTTTTATTCCTTTATTCATAATGGTTTGGTGAGGGAAAGCGTTCAGGGGTTATCTTTCCTTGTTACCAATGAATTTACTTTTATATATAGCGTACTCTACTGTGTAAGTAGCCAGCTTCACGCCCAAGAACATACCTACAAGCAATATATATGCTACTAAGCAATATTGATTATACAAGAGGTCTTTTAAGAATACAGGTATCAATAAGGCTATGATTGTAGCGTTCTGAAACCACTTCTGTACTTTCAATAAGAGGTTAATGTATAAATGATTTCCTATGTAATTGAACCCCCATTTATAATTATACCGTTTCAGATAAGATAGTGAAAACCACAATCCTACAAGTGAAGTAATAAGGGCTACTCGCCACCATGCTCCCATGTATGGGAACATACCTTTTAAGAATGTCAGCAAAACAACACCTATTATGCTACATTCATATACAATTCTTACTCTTGTTACATTATTCATATATGTACGCTATTGGTTAGAAAGGAGCATCGTCAGATGCTATCTTTCGTTGTTACTAACTTATTAAATCTTTATTGTATAATTTTTAGCCAATGACGATGTGTTATTATAAAATAAAGTAATACAACCAAAATGGGATAAATCATCCATGATATGAAGGAAGAAATCTTTTGGCTATTAAATATTAGAGGTTTACTCCTTATAATTTCCATACCTTTTTTCCTTTTGATATAATACGAACAGAATGTCTTGTATAGTAAAACATAGATTATGATAAAAAACACAAAAGGGGTTTTATAATTGAAATTCTCCTTTATCAGTAGATACGTCAATACTATAACAGGAAGAAATAATATTCCACATATTATCTGTATCGTCCGCTCATGTGGATTTTCCAATATAAATTTATCCCTATTAAATATGAATATCTGATAATACATCGCATCTAAAATGAATTTTGTCATAAAGAGTTATTCGTATTGTTAGTAATGGCTAAGCGGGGAACGCTGTTAAGCGTTATCCCGATTTGTTAATAACTTTTTTCTTCTCAATAGATGCGAAACTCCAATTGCCAAGAGCAGATAGGCAACCAGCAAACCTTGATAAAACCAATACTCATGAAATTTGCCTATGTCTGCTAAAAAAATCTTTTCGCTTGAACCTTGATGAACCACAAATCTATATTCATCACAAAACAAATAATATTCAAAACTCATTAGGTAGGCAAGTGCCAATATAGATAAGGCGATTAGGCGTGATATTTTATGATGTAGCCACAAATCGCTTCCGATAAATAGCACTGAAAAGACAGCCCAATACATAGATGCAAACGAAAAATGCCACCCTGTTCCGTATAAGGGACTTATAATACCGACACCTGTATAAAGTGTACTTGCCAATAGTAAGTAATACAATATTATTTTTATAATTTTCATGTTTCGCACTATTGTTATTAATGGTTTGGTGAGGAACAGCGTTTAGCTGTTGGCTCGACCTTGTTACCAACCTCAATTATAATTCAGAGAAATCAAAAAGATTGAAGAACTTATCAAACTTCTCTTCTGTTCTACATGACAAAAATATTCCGTCATTTGTTGGTGTATTGTCGGCTTTATAGAAATACCAAATCAGATTATCTTGATATGCATATATGATTAGAGTATTATATTGCACAACTTTATTCCATTCCTTTTGTACATATTCCAATATAGCAGGATAGGCTTCTTCGTTTTCAGCTATTCCGCCAAACTCAAAGCCTCCTTGTGCGCAATTATAATACATCGTTAATAGAATAAAATCCATTAATCCAATCGGTTCTGTTATCCAACCTTCATCATCACTATACTTAACCCAGATTGTGGTATCATGTATTGTAGTAGCCCATAAACACACTTCTTGATTTTCTGCAAGAAAGATAATCTTTTCACCATCAGATTGTAATTCGTCTAATGGCAAGAACCGTTGGAACGAAGAAGCCAATACCTCTACTTTTCCAACAGATAAATAAAAATGCTTTAGAGCTTCCGGCATTGTTAGTCCAAGCATATTTTCAGCCTGTTTGATTTCATCCGTTGTGTAACCGTCATTTGCAGTTAATTTTCTGCCTAATAACTGTTCTGCTGTTTGAATAATGTTCTTCATATTTTAATTGTTGGTAATTTATTTATAACCGCACCTTATGGTGTCGTTCCTACATTCCTATAACTGCACCTCACGAATTATCCAGTGTATCAAGAGGATTAGGGATTTTTGCTTTATGGGCACTTGACACATGAAGATAAATGGTTGTGGTCTTGATGTCGTTGTGTCCCAGCAATTCCTGTATCGTGTGCAGGTCTGTTCCCTGTTCCAGCAAGTGTGTGGCAAAGGAGTGGCGCAGCATATGTACGTGTACACGGTGTTTGATGCCAGCACGATGTGCGGCTTCTTTCAGCACTTTCACCAATGCACTTGCCGAATATTGCTCTCCGGGTGTTTCGCCCTCAAACAGCCATTTTTGTGGACGATATTCCCGAAAGTAGTGCCGTAGTTCTTCCAGCAATTTGGGTGAAAGGAGCGAATAACGGCATTTCTTCCCCTTGCCCATAATGCGAACCGACATTGTTTCACTGTTGATGTCCTGCGGGGTCAGGTTAAGCAATTCGCTTCTTCTAAGTCCGGCAGAGTAAACCAACGAAATCATGCAGTGATGCTTGATGTTGGAAATTTGTGCAAGGATGCGCTTAATTTCATTCTTGCTCAACACTTCGGGCAGGCTCTTGTACTCTTTGGCACGGGTGATACCGCCGTAGTATTGCCGTTTGCCGCCTTTCACCTGCTCGTAATAGAACTTGATAGCATTGATGCGCATATTCTGTTGCGACACCGAGATTTTCTTCTCGTTCACAAGATAGAGTATGTACTTGTTGATGTCCGGCACTTTCAGGCGGTCGATGTTCCGTCCCTTGTGATATTCCATGAAGTCGCTGAAATAGGCACGGTATGTTTTGACGGTCGAGGAGCTGTAACGCTTCTGTTCCAGTAGTTCGAGGTAGCCTTTCGGCAGTGTGTATTCCCTTTTAGGTTTGGGATGCCGCACGTAAACCCGGCTGTAATCAATATAGGCGTGTGGTGAATAGCGGTCGTAGAAATCCGGCAGGCTGAAAGCGGCTGATGCTATGTATGCAGAGCCGTTGCCAGCCATTTCTATTCCTGTGTCTTGTGCGAGCAGTCGGGCGACAGCCTGACTGTTTGCGTATTCTATCCGTATGTAGTCCGCACCGTCCCTTGTTTCTTTGTGTAGCACGATGCTTCCTCTTTGTTTCTGAACCTTATCCATGTCGCTGAATTTTGCTTCATGCTCCAAAGATAAAACAAAAACGCCATATTTTGAACATACGTTCAAAAATAATAGAGGTTAAAAAAACAAAACTGTATCAGGCTTTAAGCAGCGAATAGATATAGCGAAAGTTTTCTGCCAGTTCGTCCACGTTCAAACCGTTCAGAAATGCTTGTTCGTATGACAGTCCTAAAAACATTTGCCGGAACATGGTAGCCGTTTTCTTCACGTCCGTGTCGTTTCTGATTTCCCCGCTGTTTTTTGCTTTTTGTATGACTTTCTCCCATAGGTCATAGTCTTGTCGGTAGATTTTCTCAATTTTCTGCCTGATGCCCGGATAGTACATACGCACTTGTGACAGGAAATGAAAGTAGTAGAAGTTAGGGCTACAATCATGAGGGCTGCAATTGTCGTCAATCAGTTCAACAATCCTTTTCATGGAAGCGGCTACCCCCACCACGTATTGCCCGATGAACTTCTCCAACGTATCGGCAGGAGTTTCAAACTTGTTTTCCGGTTCGTGCATTTTTAGCACGTATTTGTCTGCCACAGCCATGAATAAATCCAGCTTGTGCGGAAAATAATAAACGATACCCGTTTTTGTCACCCCGCAGGCTTTGGCAAGCGTGATGATGCTTGCTTTCTCGTAGTTCATCCTGACAAATACCCCAAATGCTTTATCTATTACTTCTTCACGATTAGTTATTATCATACACGTTTGTTTTTAATCGGTTACGAAGATACGGATTTTGTTTTAACCATTTGTACCCCAGTGCTTTTTTTTAGTGCAAGGTGCAAGTATATATTTATATATATAGCTTGCACCTTGCACTAATCCAAAAATATTTATTATCAGATATTTGCGAGTTTCAAAAGAAAGCCGTATCTTTGAACCCGAAAGTTAGGCAGACAAACAGCGGTCAAAGTTGGACAGGCTTAACGGTTGAAAATCGTTACTGTTTCGTTACCTATTTGAAATTTTGAAAGCAAAGTAGCTGAAATATAAGCGGTTAGAGTTATAGGTTCAAAACCCTATCTCTCCGCAGAAGCAGCATAAAAGCTGCTTTTTTATTATATATGGAGGGCTATATGTTCTCCGTTCTTCACAAAAGGAGAGATGCTCGAGTGGTTGAAGAGGCACGCCTGGAAAGCGTGTAAACCCCTAAAGGGTTTCGCGGGTTCGAATCCCGCTCTCTCCGCAGTCCGTACTGCGAGTTTTATCTTTTTACCTTTTTTATTTTCTTATATACATAGATGAAGGCTGGAATCAGAAATAAATCCGCAGCCATCCAGGCAGTCGCATCGCCGAAGCAAACGGCCATAAATCCAAAAGCAGGTACCGCATAAATACTGACCAGCGTACGGGCAATCATCTCGGATACGCCAGACAGCATGGCCAGATTCGTAAATCCGGCTCCCTGGATTGTATAACGCAGGATACACAGAATCCCCAGAATCGGAAAGAATGAGCAGGAGATATGCAGGAACTGAACGGCATCATTTATGATTTCCGTCTCGGAAGGATCGACAAAGATCAGCGTCAGTTCGCGTGATGCCAGCATCAGTATAAGGAAAGAAAATGCGGCATAGACAATCATCATCAATCCGCTTGCCTTAATACCCAGCCAGATACGTTCCGGCTTTCCTGCTCCGTAATTCTGTCCGGTATAAGTGGCCATGGCAATCCCCAGGCTTTCGAACGGGCAGATAAAGAACGATTTGATGCGCACAGCCGAAGCAAACGCAGCAATGCAGGCCGATCCCAGTGCGTTATTAGCACTCTGCAACATAATGCTGCCGATTGCCGTGATGGAAAACTGAAGTCCCATCGGCACACCAATCCACATCAGATTCCCTGCCAGGTTGGACCGAAACTTCCGTTCTTCCCGCGTGCTCCTTAATATTTCAAAGCGGCGATACATATAAATGTAGCAGAGAACGGCCGATATACCTTGTGAAAGAAGCGTTGCAATGGCTGCCCCGGCAACTCCCCATTTAAATACCAGGATGCAAACCAAGTCGAGAATCACATTGAGTATCGTTGAAAAAAGCAGGAACCAGAATGGAGTCTTGCTATCGCCCAGTGCACGGATGACGCTGGAAAGCAGATTATAGAAAAATGTACACGGAACGCCGATAAAAGTAACCAGCAAATAGAAATAAGCATCCCTGAATATATTCTCCGGCGTCTGCATGATCCTTAAAATATCCCGGCAATAGAGACTTGTAACGACCGCAATAATAACCGACATGACAGCCGCCAGTTGCAGGCTGATAGAAACATACCGCCTCATCGTGCTGTAATCCCTGGCTCCGAACTTCTGCGCTACCGGTATGCCGAATCCCGCACAACACCCGTTGCAAAACCCGATGATAAGAAAAATGACGGAAGTACTGGCACCGACAGCCGAGAAAGCATCGATCCCTAAAAACTTGCCAACAATAGCCGCATCGATCAAAGAGTAGGTCTGTTGGAGTAAATTGGCTAAAAGTACCGGCATCGCAAAGTTGAAGATCAACGGTAATGCAGCGCCGGAGGTCATTTCTTTTGAAGTTCCCATAACTATTTCCCTAAACAATCGCCGCAAAGGTAACGATTTTATATCAAAAAGGACTGGGATACACTTATAAAATCTGTCGATGTTTATTATGCCCTGTTTTCAAAACATTTTGCATTCTACCATAGTTCTTTTATAAACAAAACATAAAAGAAAAAGTACATATAATTATGGCAAAGAATGTAGCGGAACAATTAGTCGACACGCTTGAAAAGGCAGGCGTAAAACGTATCTATGCTGTCACGGGAGACAGCTTGAATGAGGTAAACGAAGCAGTGCGTAAAAGCGGAAAGATCAAATGGATCCACGTCCGCCACGAAGAAACAGGCGCTTTTGCCGCCGCCGCCGAAGCGCAATTGAACGGCGAACTGGCCTGCTGTGCGGGAAGCAGCGGCCCTGGGCATGTCCACCTGATCAACGGGTTATATGACGCCCAACGTTCGGGAGCTCCGGTGCTGGCCATCGCATCCACATTGCCGACCCACGAGTTCGGAACGGAATATTTTCAAGAAACCAATACAATCAAATTATTTGAAGATTGCAGTTATTACAACCAGGTCGCAACAACGCCCGAACAGTTCCCCCGCATGTTGCAGGGAGCTATACAGGCCGCCCTTTCTTTTCTCGGAGTAGGAGTGATCGGTCTGCCCGGCGACCTGACTTCGAAGACTGCAACGTCGGGCGAATCATCCCAGCAGCCTTTCCCAACCAAACAGCGCGTCTGCCCCTCGGCAGAAGAGATCGACGCATTGGCCGACCTGCTGAACAAAGCGGAAAAAGTAACCATTTTCTGTGGAATAGGAGCGAAAGACGCCCATAAGGAACTGGTCGAATTATCCCTACGCCTGAATGCCCCGGTGGCATATTCTTTCAAAAGTAAAATGGAAATCCAGTACGATAACCCGAACGAAGTGGGTATGACCGGCCTGCTGGGAATGCCCTCCGGCTATTACAGCATGCACGAAGCGGAAGTCTTATTGTTGTTGGGTACGGATTTCCCTTACGAAGCCTTTATGCCGCAAAACAATACAATCGTGCAGGTCGATATCAAAGCAAACCGTCTGGGGCGTCGTGCCAAAATAAAGATGGGACTCTGCGGCGATGTGAAAGATACCTTACAGGAACTACTCCCTTTGGTCCGTCAGAAAACGAATGACAGCTTCCTGCGTGAACAACTGGCCCATTACGACAAGGTGAAGCGAAACCTGCGCTCGGCCGCTGAAGTAAAAGGCAAAGATGAAAAGATCCATCCGGAATATGTCATTTCCCTGATCGACGAACTGGCCTCAAAAGATGCCGTCTTTACGGTCGATACGGGCATGACCTGCGTATGGGGCGCCCGTTACCTGCAAGCAACCGGAAAACGGAAGATGCTGGGATCGTTCAACCACGGTTCGATGGCGAATGCCATGCCGCAGGCCATAGGGGCGGCACTGGCTTATCCCGGCCGTCAGGCGGTTGCCCTCTGTGGCGATGGCGGCCTTTCGATGATGCTGGGCGACCTGGCGACGATCGTGCAATATAAACTGCCGGTCAAGCTGATCGTCTTCAACAACCGTTCACTGGGAATGGTCAAACTGGAAATGGAAGTCGCCGGACTGCCGGACTGGCAGACAACGATGCTCAATCCCGACTTTGCCCGCGTTGCCCTCTCGATGGGAATGGCGGGATACAATGTCAGCAATCCGGATGATGTGCTGCCGACGCTGACAAAAGCCTTTGCCTCCGACGGTCCCGTCCTGGTCAATATCATGACCGATCCGAATGCCCTGGCGATGCCTCCGAAGATCGAGTTCACCCAGATGCTCGGATTTGCGCAGACCATGTATAAACTGCTGATGGAAGGTCGCTCAAAAGAAGTAATGGATACGATCGATACAAATCTGAAGCACTGGAAAGAAGTCTTCTAACCAAAAAATAAATATCTTTGCTTTCAACTAATAAATTCTATACAAGATTATGAAAGCAAAGATATTTTTTTTGTCTCTGGTCGCTTTTTTCGCCTTGTCTGTTCAGGCGGCAGTTGTTGATACGATCAATGTACGCAGTGATGCGATGAATAAAGAGATTCAGACCGTTATCGTCCTGCCCGGAAGCGGAAAGATAACGGCTCCTGTCATTTATTTACTGCACGGGCATGGAGGAAATGCCAAAACCTGGATCGGTCTGAAACCAAACTTACCCGAGATCGCTGACCGGTATGGAATCATATTTGTGTGTCCGGATGGCAAGAACAGTTGGTATTGGGACAGTCCGGTCAATCCTTCTTACCGCTATGAGACTTTTGTCGCTAAGGAGCTGGTCAACTATATCGACGCCAACTATCCGACAATAAAAGACCGCACGGCACGCGCCATCACCGGTCTGAGCATGGGAGGCCACGGTGCCATGTGGCTCTCGTTCCGTCATAAGGATATTTTCGGTGCAGCCGGAAGCACAAGCGGCGGTGTCGATATCCGTCCTTTCCCCAATAACTGGAATATGAGTGAATGGCTGGGCAAAGAAAGTGAAAATCAAGAAGTATGGGAGAAATATACGGTCATCAACCTGGTCGAACATCTAAAGAACGACGAATTAGCTTTGATCTTTGATTGTGGTTACAGTGATTTCTTCTTTGAAGTAAATAACAATTTCCATGAAAAGCTGCTGAAATACAAGATCGACCACGACTTCATTGTCCGCCCGGGTGCGCATAATGGCGACTATTGGCGCAATTCCATTGATTATCAGATAGTATTCTTTAATAAATTTTTCAACAGGAATAAATGATCGACGCGTTGAATCATAATTGATCAGATATGAATATTTGTTTATAGTGATGGAATTAGTAACTCCTGTCACTATAAACAAATAGCTCTTAATTTTTAATTAACTCAACCCTTCGATCAGCCCGTTCACGATGTCGATCCGTTTTGCCTGCGGGTCTTTCGGGAGTCCCGGCATACGCATGATCTCACCCATGATGACAACGATCATTTCGGCGCCGTTGTTGATGATGATATCGCGCACTTTCAGTTCGAAGTCTTTGGCAACACCGTAAGCCTTCGGGTCGGAAGAGAATGAATATTGTGTCTTGGCAATACAGATCGGGTAGTGGGAGATGCCCAGGCTTTCGATCTGTTTGATCTTTTTGTCCGCCAATGTCGTATAAGTGACTGAGGCGGCACCGTAGATTTCTTCGGATACCTTTTTGATCTTGTCGCGTACATTGTCTGTATCTTCGTAGATCAGCTTCAATTCACCCGACGGCTTGTTTTCGATCGTATCTACTACCAGCTTGGCCAGTTCCACGCCACCTTCACCGCCTTCGGCAAATACGTTGTTCATGGCGAAGCCTACACCCAGCTCTTTGCAATGTTCGGCAACTAGGGCGATTTCTTCGTCCGTATCGGTAGCATACCGGTTGAAGGTAACGATCACTTCCTGACCGAAACGTTTCATATTGGCCACATGCTTGTCGAGGTTGGCAAAGCCGTTGCGCAGACCTTCGATGTTCTGTTCCTTGATCTGTGATTCGGGAACGCCGCCATGCAGCTTCAAGCTCTGTGCGGTAGCAACGATAACCGTCAGTTTCGGTTTCAGGCCGGCTTTGCGGCATTTGATGTCGAAGAACTTTTCAGCACCCAGGTCGGCACCGAAACCAGCCTCCGTGATCACATAATCGCCGTAGGTAAGCGCCATCTTTGTCGCAATGATCGAGTTACAGCCGTGGGCGATGTTGGCGAACGGGCCGCCATGCACAAAAGCAGGGGTATTTTCTGTTGTCTGCACCAGGTTAGGCAGAAGGGCATCTTTCAGTAGTACGGTGATCGCTCCGGCAACACCCAGGTCGTTGACTGTGAACGGCTGGTCGTCGTTTGTATATCCCAGCAGGATATTACCGATGCGGCGTTTCAAGTCTTCCAGATCGGTTGCCAGACAAAGGATAGCCATCATTTCGGAAGCCGGCGTGATGTCGAATCCTGTTTCTGTCGGAACACCGTTTGCCGAGCCTCCCAGGCCGGATACGATATTGCGCAGGCTACGGTCGTTTACGTCGAGCACACGTTTCCATTTGATCTCTTTCAGCCCTTCGCAAGTATTGCGTGTCTGATAGATATAATTATCCAGCAACGCCGTGATCATGTTGTGGGCAGATGTAACCGCGTGGAAATCGCCGGTGAAATGCAAGTTGATGTTTTCCATCGGCAGTACCTGTGCGTATCCGCCTCCGGCTGCTCCGCCCTTCATACCGAAACACGGACCCAGCGAGGGTTCACGCAGGGCGGCGACTGCTTTTTTACCTATCTTGTTCAGGCCCAGGGCCAGACCGATAGATACGGTTGTTTTACCGATACCTGCTTTGGTAGGCGTGATGGCCGTTACCAGGATCAGGTTATGTTCTTTGATTTTCTCTTCATCGATCAGGTGAAGGGGCACTTTGGCGATATACCGACCATAGTTTTGTACTTCTTCGCGCGGAATACCCAAACCCGTGGCAACTTCCTTTATTTTGCGAAGGGAGACTTCTCTTGCAATTTCTATATCCGATTTCATGTGCTTATGTAAGTTTAAAGAGGCAACAAAAGTATATTATTTTTAATTAAATAACAAAATGATAGAATGAAAGGTTGTAATACCTGATAACTGTGTAAAATTAGTGTTATATTGATAAAAGTTACCAAAAGGAGGCCGGCAATGATTCTTTGTTAAGTGAAGTGCGCGTTTTTCAACATATTTGTAATCTTCAGTTGACAAAAACAGTGCATTTCGACAGTTCTTGTATTAAAGAACTTTAAAATATAGATAAAGGGTTGTGGTGTATGATAATTTGCCTAATTTTGTGATATCACAATAACAAAATGAAACTAACAGCAAGTTTATAGTGATAAAAAGAAAGTAAATAACAATTTTAAAAACTTCGGTTTATGTAATTAAGGAGATTTGATTATGGCAACAATGAGATTTAGTTTGACAGGCGTCGTTTCAAGAGAAACAGAGACAGGATCATGGGTTAAAACAATTGCAGATTGTTTGGGTATTCGAATGTTTTCGAAGATGGGTTCTTCGGAGAGTATGAATAATGTCGGTTGGGATACCACCAAGCAGAAGGAAATCCAGGATCTTCATCATTATGCCATCAGCAACTTGATCCCCAGGGCCGGAGTCTATCAGATGAAGTTACTTGAATCGTTGGCACAATCTGCTTCTATCTATTCACCGGAAGAGACTGAAACTCTTTATAATGAAACGAATAAAAAGATTGAAGAGATCAGCAGTCACATTTCAGGAGTATTAGTGAGTGCACGTGAGTTGTGCAAGTCGGGGCATCAGAACTGGGAATCTGTCCAGTCGCTCCGCTACCATATGAACCGTCTGAACGGTATCATAGAATCCGTATAGTTTTTGCGATACAATAATTGGGATAGTAATTTTTTTTATTGTATGATCATCAGTGAGAAATAGGGGAAAGATTTCTCTGCGATGATTTGCCGGTCGGAGGTGTAGTATTCTTTATCCGTCCCTACATTTTCAAAATAATGGAATTGTGTCTGCGGATGCTTGCGAATACATGCATGTACGGCTTCCACACATTGCGACAGTTTCATAATGACGATCACGTATCCGGCATTTATCTTTTCTGACAATTCTTCTGCGGAAGGAGTGCCGGGGATAACAATGATCTGTTCTTCCTGTTTGACAATGTGCAAGCCGGCCAGTGCTCCGGCAGCGATGAAGGCGGGGATTCCGGCAATACGCTGAACGTCGATTCCCGTCTCTATAAACTTGTCATATATATACTGGATGGAAGAATAGAAGCCGGCATCGCCTTCGGCTACGATAACGATCTGTCTGCCTTCCGCATAGTTTGCAGCGGCTTCGTTGTAAAGGGCGTCGTAGGCTTTCCAGGCTTCCGTGCGGTCTTTGCTCATGGGGAGCATGAAGCAGCGGATGGCAGTTTCGTTTATTTCCAGTGCACGTATGATATCGGCGGCACGTGAGAGGATTTCACCTTGCCTGTTACGGGTGGCGGGGCAGTAGATAATATCTGCTTTCTGAAGTTGTCGGAGACCTTTCACTGTGATAAGTTCCGGTTCGCCGGGACCTAATGATACGAAACTGATCGGGTAAGTCATTTTATTCTTGTTTTTATTTGGGGTGCAAATGTGCTGAAAATAGTGCAAAGTTGCAAACTTCTTATTACTTTTGCGATCGAAATAGGTTCTGTAAAACTCCTGTTCATGGAGACAGATTAAAAGGGAACCGGGTGGAAATCCCGGACAGTCCACGCTGCTGTAAAACTTCAGTAACATCCCGATAACACCTTTTGCCACTGGCGGAGAGACAGCCTCGCCGGGAAGGCTTTCGGGATGGAAGTAAGTCAGAAGACCTGCCATTTTTCACATAGCGATTGTCCTCGTGGGTTCGGACGGTTTGTGTCGGATAAAAAGAATATGAATATGAACAAGTATTTAGCAGGTTGTTGCCTGGTTGCACTATTGGCTACGTCGTGTGCATCGAAAGGAAATCAACAGGAGAAAAAGAATGTTTCTTCACAACAAACGACTATAACGGATAGCCGGGTTCAGGTGACACCAAAGCATGCCGAAGGTTTTCAACTGACCTATAAAGATGATTATACGCTGGTGGATATACATGATCCGCAGAATGAAGAAAGTACGCATTTCCTGTATGCTTTGGTTCCCCGGGGGACGAAGCCGGAAGGGATTCATGCGGATTATACGGTTATCGAAACACCTGTACGTAGTGCTATCTGTATGACTTCCCTGCAATTATCCAATTTCATTAAGTTGGGAGCGGAGGATAAGGTTGTCGGCATTACGAGTACGCGCCATCTGTTTAATAAGACTATCAATAATCAGCTGAAGGAAAGAAAGACGGCAAAGATCGGGATCGAAGGCAACTTCGATAATGAGGTGATCATGAGTATCAATCCCGACCTGATCCTGATCTCACCTTTTAAGCGTGGCGGCTATGAAACAATGAAAGATATCGGTATCCCTCTGATTCCTCATCTGGGATATAAAGAAATGACACCGTTGGGGCAGGCTGAATGGATCAAGTTCGTCGGTTTGTTACTCGGGATAGAGCAGGAAGCCAATGAAAAATTCTTGGCTATAGAGAACCGCTACAACGAGCTGAAAGAGCTGACAGCCGAAGGTAAAGTGCAGAAACGTCCTGTCGTGTTCAGTGGCGAAATACATGGTGGTAACTGGTATGCAGTAGGAGGAAAGAGCTTCCTTGCACAACTTTTCAAAGATGCCGGCGCTGATTACTTTTTGAAAGATGACGATCGCTCCGGCGGTGTGACGCTCGACTTCGAGACCGTCTATAACCAGGCCGACGAAGCCGACTACTGGCGTATCGTAAACAGCTATCCGGGAATATATACTTATAAATCACTGAAAGATCAGGATCCCCGTTATGCAGACTTCCGTGCCTTCAAGGAAAAAGGAGTGATCTATTGCAACATGAGGGAAAAACCTTTTTACGAAAGCATGCCGACCGAGCCGGAAGTGGTGCTGGGCGATTTATTGCATATCTTCCATCCGAATCTACTGCCGGATCATACGCCTGTCTATTATGATTTACTTAAATAAATGGGTACGATGAAGTATTCTAACACTTTCCTGATGTTTGTGATCTTTGTCTCGATCGTCGTGTTGTTGTTTCTGAATCTGGTGTTGGGCTCTGTTTCTATACCCTTCCATTCGGTTTGGAATATCATCTGCGGCAATGGCGACGAACCGGTCACCTGGCAGAATATTATCTGGAAATCACGCTTTCCGCAAGCCTTAACGGCATTAGTCGCCGGAGCCGGATTAGCGATCAGCGGGCTTCAGATGCAAACCGTATTCCGTAATCCGTTGGCCGGCCCCTCTGTATTGGGTATCAGTTCTGGTGCAAGTATGGGAGTTGCCTTCGTTGTTTTACTGAGCGGAAGTCTGGGAGGCGTGGCGTTGAGTAAGCTGGGCTTTATGGGGGAGATTGCCTTATCCATTGCGGCCATAGTCGGTTCCTTGTCTGTCATGGCACTGATCGTTTATGTTTCGCAGAAGGTAAAAGGGAATGTGACGCTATTGATTATCGGTGTGATGATCGGCTATGTGGCGAATGCGGTAATCGGAGTCCTGAAGTTTTTTAGTGTGGAAGAAGATATCCGTGCTTATGTGATCTGGGGGCTGGGAAGTTTCTCGCGTGTCTCCGGTAATCAGATGATGCTTTTCGTAGCGATTATGGCTATCCTGATCCCTCTTTCGTTCCTATTGATAAAGACATTGAATCTGATGCTTCTCGGCGATGGGTATGCTCGTAATCTGGGACTGAATATCAAACGGGCACGCCTGCTCGTTATCACCTCTGCCGGTGTATTGACAGCTATCGTGACCGCTTACTGTGGTCCGATCGTCTTCTTGGGACTGGCTGTTCCTCATCTTTGCCGTGCCATTTTCCAGACATCCGACCATCGCATACTGATGCCCGGTGTACTGTTTGTCGGTGCAGCCCTGGCATTGGCCTGTAACCTGATTGCACGTATGCCGGGATTCGAGGGAGCTTTGCCGGTCAACTCGGTAACCGCATTGGTCGGTGCTCCGGTCGTCGCTTCCGTATTATTCCGCCGGCGTAAAAACGAACTAAACGAATGAGCATGAAAGAGGCAACTATTCAGATAAACGATCTCTCTATCGGTTATCATTCTAAAAGTGATACTAAGCTGGTAGCAAGCCATATAACGACAACGATCTATAGTGGCGAATTAACCTGCCTGCTGGGTGCCAACGGTGTCGGAAAGTCTACTTTATTACGTACATTATCCGCTTTCCAGCCTCGCCTGTCGGGTGAAATAGCACTACTGTCCCGCGATATACAGGACTATAGTGATAAGGAGCTTAGCACTATAGTGGGAGTGGTGCTGACAGATAAGTGTGACATCCGCAACATGTCTGTCCGTGAACTGATCGGCATGGGACGCAGTCCGTACACCGGTTTTTGGGGCCGCCTGGGTAAAGAAGACAAGCAGATCGTAGAAGAGGCGATCGCCATGGTCCGGATCGAGAACCTCGCCTCGCGCATGGTACACACCCTTTCCGACGGTGAGCGGCAAAAGGTCATGATCGCCAAAGCGCTGGCACAGGAAACGCCTGTAATCTTCCTGGATGAGCCGACCGCCTTTCTCGATTTCCCCAGCAAGGTGGAGATCATGCAGCTTTTGCATCATCTTACCCGTACGACCAATAAAACGATCTTCCTCTCTACTCACGACCTTGAACTGGCTCTTCAGATCGCCGATAAGATATGGTTGATGGACAAGGTGAAAGGGATCAGTACCGGTACGCCCGAGGACCTCGCTTTAAGCGGTTACCTGAGCGGTTTCTTTGCCCGCAAAGGGATTGTCTTCGATATGGAAACCGGCCTGTTCCGCATCGACAACCGTTATGACAGGGAAATCCATCTTACCGGCAGTGGCCAGAAATATGCGATGGTGCGTAAGGCGCTTCTGCGGAACGGGATTCATGCCGGCTGCGAAATAGAATCGGAAAGCCGGATTGATGCGGGAGAGACGGTGGAATCTCCGATCACCCTTTATCTTTCGGGTAATCCGCCGCGGCAGGTCGCTTCTGTTGAAGAACTGCTGATGTGTCTTGAGAGTTGACAGAGAATGTTAACGGGATAAACTTTTTTCATTTCGTTTGTTATATAAAGGTAATTCAAAATATTAAACGTCATGAAAAAGTATTTCTTGTTTGCCTCCCTTTTATTCGCATGGACACTCACCTCCTGCGACAGTGATGATTCTTCCGATATTGAACCGGATGTCCCTTTCTATCAGAATCTCGGTGTTTCCTACGATGTGACTAATAATAAGACAAATGTCGGGGCGAATTTCAATAAGCAGGATAGTGCGGGGATTAACATCAAACTGAATGGCCCGGCTTCCATCCTGTTCAACGGCAAGGCCCCCAATTTTGCCAATGTGGGTATTTATTTCTATACGTATTCTTTTAAAGGACTGGAAGATATGACTTTCACCTTTACCCGTGCAAAAGATGAGGTCTATACCAATGTCGCTTCCATAAAAGACGTAAAACCGATCGCTATTCCCGAATCGTTTACATCGGCCAAAGTGAAAGGTACGACTACGTTGACCTGGGAAGGTGATCCGGTTGGTCCGAACGAAGTGGTGGAAGTTACTATCAGTTATGATGGCGGAGTGAACAGCATTTTTAACCGCGACGAGGGCAGCCGTTCCATCAATATCACGTTCAGTAATTCATCACTGTCCGGTAAGGCAACCCTGTCGCTGAGCCGTGCAAAAGTGAGTCCTTTGCAGGAAAGCAACGGGAGTGCCGGCGGGCAGTTGGATGTTTCCTATGTACAGAGTAAGGAGATCAGGCTCGAGTAAGCCGTGTTATTTCCTGTTCTGATCCGGTAAATCTTATTTATTCCCGAATCCGACCTTCTTCCGTAATCAATACGATCTGTAATTTATCCGCGGGAAGGAGCGGGATACAATGTGCATAGCATTTTTTTAAAAGGAGAGAAAAGAAGGGTGATTGTTCTCCGGAAGGGAATAACTGCCAGAGTTCGCGGGCGAGGGTAATCGTCTCGATCTGCCGGACTGCTGCTTCGGGGCAGCCGGCTTCGCGGGCGGTTTCCTTCAGGAAGTCTTTGTTCATGACTACTTTCTTGCTGTGGGTATCCAGAAATCCCTCCGCCAGTTTGACTGCTTTTCCGATCATGATCCCCATGACAACTTGCTCGAAGGAGAGTGCCGAGGCTATTTTCAATGTCTCGCCGATAAAGTTTCCGTAATGTACGAAAGCCTGTGGCGGTAATTCCGCGTAACGGGCTTTCAGATACCGTTCGCTTTTGGCTCCTGAATTGATGACCAGTGTCTGGCAGCCGATGGCTTTGGCTACTTCGGCTTCTTTGCGGATAGAGGCGATGAAGGCGTCGGCGGAGAAAGGGCGTACGATGCCGGATGTCCCGATGATGGAGATGCCGCCAATGATGCCCAGCTTCGGGTTGAATGTCCTGGTGGCGAGTTCTTTTCCGCCGGGAACGGAGATTGTGACTATTAGTCCGGGACTCGGCGGCAGGTTTTTAGCTGCCGGGTTGTTCTGACGGAACGCTTGTAAAACAGCAGCCAATTCATCCGTGATCATTTTGCGGGGGGTCGTGTTGATGGCGGGACCTCCGACTTCCAGCCCTAATCCGGGCAGAGTGACTGTGCCTACTCCCGGACCAGCGACGAAACGGACAAGTGCATCGTTGGAGGCTGTCGAAAAAGCCACGTTGGCAACGATCATAGAACCGTTGGTGACATCCGGGTCATCGCCGGCATCTTTGATGACCGAACAGGTTGCACTGTCACTGTCCCATTCGGTTGCGGTAACCGGCAAGGTGATTATTTCACCCGAAGGCAGGGTGATGGATGCGGCTGTTTGTTCCTCTTTACTTAACAGGGCGGTCAGGGCCGCTTTGGCCGCTGCCGTGGCACAGGCTCCGGTCGTATAGCCGTGATGCAGGGGGAAGAACTCCGGCAGCAGGCGTTCGATCTGTTTGCGCAATCCGTCCTCTCCGTAAACAATGTAGAATGTTTCGGGCAATGCCGGCCGTTTGACAACGAATATAGGGATGGAGCGTTTGCGGGCAGCCGCCACTTTCTCGTTGAAATAGCCAGACCGGCCACTTTCCTTGGTGATAACGGCATCCGGTTGCAACCGGTCCATCAGTGCTCCGGCATCGTCTTCATCCTGATAGAAGCACAGATAGTCCGCAGGAAATCCCTGACGGGTGGCGGTTGTGAGCGACTCTTCGCGTTCAAGAATGCGGAACCATGCCGGATGCTTTTTCCACCAAGGGCGTAGCGGGGCGATGGTGTTTACCCCGGTGAGGGCAAGCAGGTGCCGGATACCGTGTTCTTCCAGTTTACGAATGGCGTCATCGTAATTATCGCACCAGACCAGATCGGGGTCGCGGGGCGGATAACGCCGTTCGTAACGGATCACCGGCAACCCGAGGGAGGAGGATACTTCTGCAACCGTGCGGTGCAGGGCCGAGGCGAAGGGATGGGCGGCATCGACCAGCAACCGGATGTTTTTCTCCCGGCAGCATGTTTCCATCGCTGCCGTATCCATGCCGCCGGTCAGGCGGATGCCATGCGCACACTCTATTTCCTGGAGCGCGCCTTTGGTCGAATAATAATAAGGCGCACTTCCTTCGTCTGCGATGCGGACGCTGGCCCGTCCCTCCGTTGTTCCTCCCAATATCAGTATCATAGCCTTTTCTGAAACAGGTTATTTACGGAACAGGTGTTTGAATTCGTCGGCATAAAGACGTGAGAGGCCTTCGCGGTTGTCAATCGCGTCGCCTACCACCAGCAGGGTGGTCAACGTCAGATGGTTCTCTTTGACGATCTTCGCCAGGTCTTTCAACTCTCCGCGGTAGATGCGTTCGTCCTTCCAGGTCAGTTTATAGCAGGCGGCTACCGGTGTGGTAGGGGCGTAATGTTCAAGAAGTTCTTCCTGCACCTTGTCCGCTATGCCTGCACTGAGGTAGATGCACATCGTGCTTTGGCTGGCGGCCAATTTGTGCAGCTGTTCTTTTTCGGGCATCGGCGTACGGCCTTCACCACGGGTGAGAATGATGGTCTGTACCTTTTCCGGGATGGTGAACTGTGAGTGCAAAGCGGCAGCGGCAGCCTGAAAAGAGGATATCCCCGGGGTGATATGATAACTCATATGGAACTGGTCAAAGAAAGCCATCTGCTCCTGTATCGCCCCGTAGATGCAGGGGTCGCCGGTATGCAGGCGCACAACGAACTTGCCCCTGTCGTAGAACTCTTTCATCAGGATGAACTGCTCTTCCAGGTTCATATCTGCCGAACTGCGTACGGTGGCTCCCGGTTTCGCACAATAGGTCAGTTCTTTTGGGACGAGGCTGCCGGCGTACAGGATCAGGTCTGCCTTTTCGAGCATCCTCCTGCCACGTATCGAGATCAGCTCCGGATCGCCCGGACCGGCACCGACTATTTCGATATGGCCTTGCCGTTGTACGGATTTATCCATTGCCACGGCAAATGTATAATCGTTGCTTTCTCCCAGCTGCCCCTTTTGTTTCTCCAACAACAGGAATCCGCCTCCGGCACTTTGTATCGCCGCGGCTTCCGCCACGCTCGATGACTGGGTGACTTCCTTTACCTTGGCGGAAGGGTTGGGGACAGCGAGTTTGTTCAGAACGTCTGCCGGGTAGGTCTTGAACGGACAGTCCATAATATCGTAGGCCAGCAGGGCCAGGAGCGCTTCGTCCTTTTTCAGGTCGATGGAGGATATGTCGGCAATGGATTCGGGACAGAGGTTGTTGTCGATCAGAGTGGCGATGATATGCTGGTGCATCTCGACAGGATCGCCTTTGAGGTCTTTCCGGCAGCCGATACCCAGGTGCAGCACTTTCGGGAAATAGGAGACCATCTTGATATCCGCTTCGTAGATAAACGGCCCGACGGTGATCACCAACTCGAACTGGTCGAGGGGAATGTCAGAGAATTTATTGAATATACGGACATGGTCCGGACAGGTGTGTTCGAGGTATTCCGTACCCTTCTCGCGTACATTTAATATAAGGGCTGTCGGTTTTTTATTGACGAAGGCGGCAATGCAGGCATTCATCGCATTTTCATTGTCCGTCAGGTCGTCAGCTACGACAGACCAGCCGAATTTTTCTCCCAGTGTATCGAGCGCCCACAATCCGGTATTATCGCTTTGGGTGGTGACAATGGCGTTACCTCCGAGTACCTGTGCCAGTTCGACGCTTAACTCGTTTGCCCCTCCGATATGGCCGGAGAGGACCGGGATGATATATTTACCGGTACTGTCGATGCAGACAACCGCCGGGTCGGTATGCTTGTCCATTATATAAGGAGCGATGCAGCGTACGCAGATACCCATTGCCCCGATAAAGATAATCGCGTCCGATTTGAGGAACAGGTCTCCGACAATGGTGTCGATCGACTCCATTACTACCGTCTCTTCCTGCGATTCCTTACTGTAGATCACAGCATCAGGATATTGTTTCTTTATTTGCCGTGCCAGCGGCAGACTGCTGACCGATACCACGACGATTGCTACTGATCGTTTATTCATCGTTCTTCTATTTTGCTTCTTTAAATGCTTTCAGTATGGTGATCGGGTTATAATCGCCGACACTTACATGCAAAGGTTCGTCTAATTTCAATCCGGCTTCGTGAACCGATTCTATAAATAACTTTTCACTCTCTTCGGATACGGAGTTGAATACCAGCAGGCCGTCGGGAGCGAGGTAACGAGCTACTTTGCCTACGATCTCTTTCAGCTTGCCTCCATGCCCGCCGATAAATACGGCATCGGGTGCGGGCAGGTCGGAAACATCTTCCTCCATGAAGTCACATATATGTACGTCGATACCCGGTGCTCCCAGTTTCGAACTGTTTTCTTCCATCAGTTTCCAGCATTCCTTGCGGATCTCGAATGCGTGGATGTGAAGATGGGGGTATTGCCTTTTCGCTTCGATAGAAACTGATCCCGTACAGAAACCGATATCCCAGAAGTGGTTGCACATCGGGAGCATCAGCATGCTCATATCCAGTATCCGGACAGGCGCTTTCGTAATCATGCGTTCCCTGCCGTCGAGCAGTTCGAACAGCTTGTCGGGGATGCCCAGCGGACGGTAGGTGATATCGTTATACATCCGTTGCAGTATCACACAATTCGGACTGTCGATGGGATATTCTTCCACTTCCGACAGGGCAAGCGAGCGTGAGATGCGCTGCTTTTCCGGGTTGCCCAGATGTTCTCCTATATACATTTTATATTGTGTGAAACCATATTTCAGCAGGCGCATAGCAATGGAGGCCGGGGTACGCACATGGTCGGTCAATACTCCGATTTTCCCCCGGTTTTCTATCAGTGCGCAGTCGAGTTCATGCCACGGACGTCCGGTGAGGGATACCATGGTCATGTCTTCATACGATACTTTCAGTTCGTGCGAAAGCATCTGTAATGAATTGAATGAGGGCAGGAGCGTTATTTCCGCTTCCGGCATCCGTTTAAGTATCGTTGAAGCGAATCCGTAGAACAAAGGGTCGCCCGAAGCGAATACAACGATCTTCTGATGGTATTCATATTCGTCGAAAACATTGTCGAGCGGTACTTTTATATCGATCCATACAGCATCCGGCGGCAGGAAAGGCATGACGATCTCATGATGGCGCTTGCCTCCTGAAAAGTATGTGTTGCTGTTGATTATATCTACTATTGTCTTGTTGTTGCTGATGTAGTTGGGGTCATCGGGAATGCCGATGACGGTGAATTGTGTTCTCATACGTCTCTTCCTGGTTTTAAATTAATAGCGTCGTTGTAACAAAGTATAGCGTTGGTCAGTGTAGCCGCAAGGTTACTTCCGCCTTTCCGTCCTTCAACGATGAGTTTAGGGATGGAGGTGAACGGTTTGACCATATGTTTCGATTCTTGTACGTGCACGAAGCCGACGGGGGCGGCAATGATTCCGGCAGGGGTCGCTTTTCCCTTGCGGATCAGGTCGCATAGTTCTATCAGTGCCGTCGGGGCATTACCAAATACGAACAGAGCATCCGGATGCTCGCTGACGGCGATCCGTATGCCGGCTTGTGTGCGGGTGATCCCTTTTTCGGTAGCGAGGGCAACGGTTTTCTCGTCTTGCAGGTAACATTTCACTTCGAGTCCCATGCGTTGCAAAGCTCCTTTGCGGATACCGGATGCCGCCATGGTGACATCGGTGATGATGGTACGGACTGCGCTGCTGCTTAGTTTTTCGTAGAGCGTGGAAACGGCATTGTCGTCTACCCGCAGTACGTTTTCCATATCGAAATCGGCTGTTGTATGGATGGCATGCAGCAAGGCCCATTTCTTGTCTAACGGAATATCCTGGTTTTTCAGTTCTTTCTCGATGGTGCGGAAACTACGGATCATGATGTCCTGGCCGATTCCGATTTCCTTAGCGGCCATTTTGATCTCGCCGTAATAACCGCGCGGGGTAATCATTTTATTTTCGAACTGATAGGTCTGTGAGTTGCCGATAAGGATGACAGTGAACATATCCACCTGTTCCGGGTCGAAGTCTGCCAGTGTGGTGATCGTCACTTCCTGTTCTTCGCGTCCTGCCTGGCGGACAAAGCCGACCGGTGTCTGCGGATCGCGTTCCTGTAGGAAAATTTCGATCAGGCGGTAGAGCTGCCAGTAGCGGCCTTCACTTTTGGGATTATAGATGGCGGTGATAAAGTCTGCCGAAGCGGCGGCTTTGATGCGTTTTTCTATCAGTTCCCACGGTGTCATCAGGTCGGAGAGGGAGATCACGCAGAAGTCGTGTCCTACCGGGGCACCCAACAGGGAGGCTGCCTTCTGGAAGGCACTGATTCCGGGTAAAGCTTCGATGCTGATGTCACTTCCTTTTTCGCGTTTCATCTCGTAGATAAGCGGGGCCATCCCATAGATGCCGGCATCGCCGGAGCTGATAACAGTTACTACTTTGCCTTCGGTCGCATAATTATATGCTTCTTCGGCACGTGCCTTCTCCCGTTTCATCCCTGAGTCGATACATATGGCTCCGGGACGGATTATCTTTTCAATGAACCGGAAGTAATATTTGTATCCCACGATAACGTCTGATTGCCGGATGGCAGATAACACTGCGGGAGTAATGTCTGATTCACTGCCGGGTCCGATACCGGCTACGATTATTTTACCTGTGCTCATTTATAGCTTTGAGTTATTGATTCTGATACATTCGGTTGTAATCATGCAGACACAAAGATAATCTATTTATTTCGTACCGGTAGACTTTTGACGGTTTTGTTCTTAAAAATACGTTTCCGGGCTTTGCGTTTGAGTTGCAGGTATTGCAGCCAGGAAAATACTCGTAGTAACACAACAAGTAAAATAACACCTGACAGAATATAACAGACTAAGGGAGTTGACATTCTCCCCTCAACAAAAGTATTATCCCCACCCTTACCAAGGGATAATAACACATACAATTTGGTCATCATAATTTAATAAGAATCTGTATTTTAACAATACAAAGGTAGCCTATGCTGCAGAAGGGGAATATATATAAAATCACATATAAAATATATAATCTGATATTCTTTCAGCTGTTTAGTTTCTTCTTTAATTCTTCGGGGGTAAGTCCGAATTGTGTTTTACAGAACTTATAGAAATGAGAATGTGAACTGAAATCGAAATCGTCGATTATACTTTTGAAATCTTCACCTTCTGTTGTCAGGCATTTTAAAATCCGTTTCGCCTTTTCATTCAGTAACCACTGGTAGGCAGGAATACCGAAGTTTTCTTTGAATTTGACCCGGAAGGAGTTTATCCCATATCCCATCAGATTGGCCAGTTCTTTGACATTCTTTACTTTCATATAATTTTCCGCTACCTGTTTTTCGAACTCAGACGGGTGATTGGCCAGCAGATAGAAAAAATGACCTAAATCTTTACTGGGGTAGACTGTTTTGAGAAGATAGAACAGTTCCTCTCTTTTGGCAAGATATAAGTTGTAATTCAAATAATTATTCTCCAGATACTGAATGAGAAGTTTTAAAAAGCTGTAGAGAGGTTCGATTATCTTTAGTTCTATCCATTCAAACGAGGATTCGGGTAATAGGTCATATTGAGCCCGGAAACGAAATAACTCATCGATAGTCAGACTATCGAAGGTGAACGCAAGAATTTGCGAACATGGAGTAATTTCATAGGTGTATTTTTCATGCCCTTTAAGAAAGAGCATATGCGGTTCGCCAATGGACTTCGTTTGAGTATGTGGAGAATATATTTTTACTGATCCGTCCAGTATGAAGAAAATCATATTATTATATAGGTAAGATTCAGTTAAATCTATTCCTTCGGGCTTTATGAGAAGATCAAAGCCTGCATGTAATGACTGACTGTTAGGTATTTCAGAAGGCGCGTTATTAATCGTACTTTTCATGTTTTTGTTTGGATTTAGTTGTTGTTTTACACTCCATGTGAATGTATATGCAAAAAAAATACAATGTTCCAGTTTGTTATGTATACAAAATATCATTTTATGTATATATTTTGATATAAATAAAAATGCAAGTAAAGATGGTAAATAATTAGTTGATAATAGATAAAATGTCTATTGTTATTGCTCCTTTAATAATGTAAAAGTTCTGGTTGTGTAAATTAGAATTTCAAGAATGTATTGATATAAAAAACCGGCCTTTCCCCGTATGAGGAAAGAGGCCGGTTTTCATTTGTGACTCTGTGACGGATAATGGGCGTTTGGTCCGTCAGTCTTTTTCAGCAGCGTATTGCTTCTTTTTATCCATGATATCGACTATTTTGTGTTTGGCCGCAAAACGGGCATGTTCGATGAAGATGTCCTGTATGTCGGGATTCTGTCCCAGACCTTCCATCAGGACGGATACTTCGTAACCGTTGTCTTCCAGCTCCTTTTTCCAGTCGCCTGCTATATCATTGTTGGCATGGTCGCCGGCAACGAACATGAAAGGCATGAGCATGACTTTCTTTACACCGCTGGCTTTGAGCTTGGCAAGCATCGTATCGAAAGTGGGATAACCTTCGATCGTTCCGACATGGAAGTTTTCATAGCCTTTTGCTTTCAGCATATAATCAGTCACTGTCTTCTGCAACATACCGTGTGTGCAAAAGACATACTCATTGAACAACCTACAAGAAAGGCTGTCAGCAGACATTTCTTTTTCATTGAAAGAGATTTGTTTTATGTTCATAATAGCCCTCCTGGCCCCGGGAGAACGGATTTGTCTGTCTGGCAGGTTTCCTGACTTGCCCGGAAAACGACCTTCCCATCCTTGTCACGGACAGTGGTGTAAGCATGTTTTCCTTTTATAGCGGGCTTCACAGTAGCAGGCACTATTCCGGATTCTCACCGGATTCCCTTTTATACGGCAACCGGAGGCTGGCGTATCACCAAAGCGGGACAAAGATAGAAATTTATTTAAAATAAGGGAGCTTTTATAATCTCTTAATTGAATCTCCCGCAACAACTTTCTCATGGATTGTGTTCCATTTACCACAATAAAATCGGACATGGAATATGTCTTACTATTAACGTCAAATAATTGTATATATGGAGTGGTTTGCTGATTTGCTCAAACACTATCCGGAACTGGCTATCTTTCTGACACTGGCTTTCGGTTTCTGGATAGGTAAATTTAAGATAGGTAAATTTTCTTTGGGAACAGTTACCAGCGTATTGCTGGTCGGTGTATTAATCGGACAATTGCATATCGATATCGGGGCACCCATTAAATCCGTATTCTTTCTTCTGTTCCTTTTTGCCGTGGGATATAGTGTTGGTCCGCAGTTCTTTCGCGGGCTAAAAAAGGAGGGACTTCCGCAGATGTTTTTTGCCGTACTGATGTGTTTGTTCTCTCTGTTTGTTCCCTTTTTGCTTGCCAAGCTGATGGGATACAATGCCGGAGAAGCGGCTGGATTGCTGGCTGGTTCGCAGACGATCTCTGCGGTGCTGGGAGTAGCGGAAGATACGATCAACCAGAGCGGGTTGAGTGCGGCAGACAAAACATCCATGATTAATGTGATGCCTGTAGCTTATGCTGTCTGTTATATTTTCGGTACGGCCGGTTCTGCCTGGCTGATGAGCGATGTGGCTCCCCGTTTGCTAGGCGGACTGCCTTCGGTAAAGAAGGCTTGTAAAGAGCTGGAAGCAAAGATGGGTACCGACGATGAGAGCGAGCAACCCGGTTTTATGCCGGCAGCACGTCCCATCACTTTCCGCGCTTATAAGATCAGTAATGACTGGTTCGGGGCAGGCAAGACCGTACAGGAGCTGGAAGATTATCTGGAAGGGCAGGGCCGTCGTCTGTTTGTAGAACGCGTACGAATCAATAATGTGGTATATGACGTGAAACCGGACCTGATGCTTCAGAAAGGGAACGAAGTCGTGTTGAGTGGTCGCCGTGAATTTGTGATCGGAGAAGAAGATTGGATCGGAGACGAAGTGAACGACCTTGAATTGCTGGACTTCCCGGCAGAGACATTGCCTGTACTGATCTCCTGTAAGAAGTTTTCGGGAATAACTGTAGCCGGTCTCCGCAGTGAAAAGGTGATGCACGGCGTCAGCATTAAAAGTATCAAACGTGCGGGTGTCAATATACCTGTGCTGGCTGCGACAAAGATTAATCCGGGCGATATGCTCGAACTGGTAGGTACCAAGATGGAGGTAAATGCTGCGGCTGCGACTTTGGGGTATGCTGACCGGCCGACCAACCAGACGGATATGATCTTTGTTGGTCTGGGGATCTTTATCGGTGGCGTGATCGGCTCATTGGTGGTACATTTTGGAAATATACCGATCAGCCTGAGTACGAGTGGCGGGGCATTGATTGCCGGACTGGTATTCGGATGGCTTCGCTCCAAACACCCGACATTCGGACGTATTCCGGAACCATCCTTGTGGGTATTAAATAATGTAGGGCTGAATATGTTCATTGCCGTGGTCGGCATTACGGCCGGACCGAGTTTTGTGACCGGCTTCAAAGAAGTAGGCGTAAGTCTGTTCATTATCGGAGCACTGGCCACGACCATTCCGCTGATAGCCGGTGTCCTGATGGGACGCTATCTCTTTAAATTCCATCCGGCCATTACACTGGGTTGTACTTCAGGAGCACGAACGACAACAGCCGCCCTCGGTGCGATAGAAGATGCGGTGGAAAGCCAGACGCCGGCGTTAGGATATACAGTTACTTATGCTGTCGGTAACACCTTACTGATTATCTGGGGAGTGGTGATTGTCTTGTTAATGTAAATCATAGAAAAAGATAGTTCAATTCTGATAAAAATAGAAATTAATAATCATACATATAATATATAATATGGAAGAAAACAATAAAATCGTAGTCACCCGTGAATACGAAAAGAAAATGTCGGAGATCAGTCCGTTCGAATTAAAGGACATACTGATCCGGTTAGCCGATGAGAGTGCCCGTAAGAGTACCCACATCATGTTGAATGCCGGTCGTGGCAACCCGAACTGGATTGCTACCACGCCACGCGAAGCCTTTTTTCTACTCGGCCAGTTTGCTCTGGAAGAATGCCGTCGCGGGGTTAAACTGGAAGACGGTATGGTCGGTCTTGCCGGCGTTCCCCAGAAACCAAGTATCGCCTATCGGTTCAGGGAGTTTCTTGATAAACAAGAGGGAACACCTGGTTCCGAACTTTTACGTGATACCTATAATTATATGGTACGTGTAAAGAATGTTGATGAAAACGACCTGGTACATGAGTGGGCAGAAGGTGTGATTGGTGACCAGTATCCTGTTCCCGACCGTATTTTGAAATATACGGAAGTATTGGTGCGTGATTATCTGGATCAGGCATTGTGTAACAACCAGCCGCCCAAAGGTAAATTCGATTTGTTTGCCACCGAGGGCGGTACGGCTGCCATGTGTTACATCTTCGACTCCCTTCAACAGAACTTCCTGTTGAATAAAGGAGACAAGATCGTCCTGTTTGCTCCGGTCTTTACTCCTTATATAGAAATACCCGAACAGGCCCGTTATCTGTTTGATGTAACGGAAATACATGCGCTGAAAATGACGGGTGACGGATATCATACCTGGCAATATCAGGAAAAAGATCTGGATGTATTGAAGGATCCGTCTGTTAAGGCTGCCTTTATTGTCAATCCGAGTAATCCGCCTTCTTATGCTTTGACACCCGGATTGACGGAGCGTATTGTCGATATCGTTACCAATTATAATCCCAACCTGATGATTATTACCGACGATGTATATGCCACTTATGTGCATGGTTTCCGTTCCCTGATGGCTGAGCTTCCTGATAATACATTGTGCGTTTATTCTTTCTCCAAGTATTTCGGTGCGACAGGCTGGCGTCTGGCAGTCATCTCTTTGCATGAAGATAACATCTATGACCGTATGATTGCCGCATTGCCTGATGATAAGAAAGAAGCATTGGCAAAACGTTACAGCAGTATCATGCTCGACCCCTCGAAGATGAAGTTTATCGACCGCATGGTAGCCGACAGTCGCCAGGTCGCACTTAATCATACATCCGGACTTTCCCTGCCACAGCAGACACAGATGTCTTTGTTTGCCTCTTTTTCCTTACTGGATTCCGAGAACCTGTATCAGTCCCGCATGATCGACATCATTCACGAACGCCTGCACACCCTTTGGAAAAGTTCAGGATTTACCCTCCTCGATGATCCTCTTCGTGCCGGTTATTACAGTGAAATAGATATGGAAGTGTGGGCAAAGAAATTCTATGGAGACGATTTCTTCGAATATCTGAAAGCCAACTACGAACCGGTCGATGTCGTGTTCCGCCTGGCACAGGAAACATCGCTTGTCCTGTTGAACGGCGGAGGCTTCGATGCTCCCGAATGGTCTATCCGTGCTTCGCTGGCTAATCTGAAAACGGAAGACTATGTCCGGATCGGCGAGGGGATCGCTTCCATCCTTCATAGTTATGCCGCGAAATGGCAAGAATCGACAAAAGATAAATAAGTTAAGAATAGTTTATATATCGTTGAACAAAATAAGTTCGCCGCGCGTTTTATAAATGAACGTGAGGCGAACTTTCTTATTTGTATAGACAACCTCTATCGGGTCATAGACATTATTGAATAAAAGGTGTTTTATTTATATATACATTTGTTAATGACAAATGGAACTCTTTTTTATTTGCATATACAAGCTTTCTGATAAACAAACAACTAATAAGATTATAATATGGTGTACGACATTGAAATGCTGAGAAGCTTTTATTCCAATTTCCCGAAAAGGGTAGATGTGGCCCGCGAAAAGATCGGTCGTCCGATGACTCTGGCCGAGAAAATCTTATATGCTCATTTATATGACGAAAAGGCATTACGCCTGTTCAGGCGTGGAGACGATTATGTGAACTTCCGTCCCGATCGTGTGGCGATGCAGGATGCAACGGCCCAGATGGCATTGTTGCAGTTCATGAATGCTGGAAAAAAGAAATCCGCTGTCCCGGCAACTGTTCATTGCGATCACCTGATCCAGGCGAATATCGGTGCGAAAGCAGATATTGAAACAGCAACAAAAGGGAACAGCGAAGTGTATGATTTTCTGAAATCCGTATCCGATAAGTTCGGTATCGGTTTCTGGAAACCCGGTGCAGGAATTATCCACCAGGTGGTGTTGGAAAACTATGCCTTCCCCGGCGGAATGATGGTCGGAACAGACTCGCACACGCCGAATGCCGGCGGACTGGGAATGGTAGCCATCGGTGTCGGTGGTGCCGATGCCGTCGATGTAATGACCGGGATGGAATGGGAACTGAAGATGCCGAAACTGATCGGTGTCAAGCTGACCGGACGTCTGAGCGGCTGGGCTTCACCGAAAGATGTCATCCTGAAACTGGCCGGTATCCTGACCGTAAAGGGCGGGACGAATGCCATTATCGAATATTTCGGAGAAGGTGCTTCCTCTATTTCCGCTACGGGAAAAGCGACAATCTGTAACATGGGTGCCGAGGTAGGTGCTACTACTTCATTGTTCCCATACGATCTGAATATGGCAACTTATCTGCGTGCCACTGGCCGCGATACCGTTGCAGCCTGGGCCGATGCTATCCAGGATTATCTGGAAGCCGATATGGAAGTAAGGGCACAGCCGGATGAATATTATGACCGCGTAATCGTTATCAACCTGTCCGAACTGGAACCGCATATCAATGGCCCGTTCACTCCAGATGCAGCAACGCCTATCTCTGAGTTTGCCGCGAAGGTAAAAGCAAACGGCTATCCCCGCCAGATGGAAGTCGGCCTGATCGGTTCATGTACGAACTCCTCTTATCAGGATTTAAGCCGTGCCGCCTCTATCGCCCGGCAGGCTTTTGAAGATAAAATACCTGTCGCTTCCCCGTTGATCATCAATCCGGGATCGGAACAGATCCGTTATACAGCCGAACGTGACGGTATCATCGGTGACTTTGAAAAGCTCGGTGCCACCATCATGGCAAACGCCTGCGGTCCGTGTATCGGCCAGTGGAAACGTCATACCGACGATAACACCCGCAAGAACTCAATCGTAACCTCCTTTAACCGTAATTTCGCCAAACGTGCAGACGGCAATCCGAATACACATGCTTTTGTCGCTTCCCCGGAACTGACGCTAGCATTGACCATTGCCGGTGACCTTTGTTTCAATCCGTTGACGGATACATTGAAGACCGAAGACGGTCGCGAAGTAAAACTCCGTGAGCCGCAGGGAACTGATTTCCCGCCCAAAGGTTTTGATGTAAAAGATAACGGTTATCTGGCTCCGACCGGAAAAGATGTGGAAGTAAAGATCAGTCCCGATTCAAACCGTTTGCAGGTGTTGCATCCTTTTGCTCCGTGGGATGGAAACGATTTGCTGGAAATGCCTCTTTTGATCAAGGCTTCGGGTAAATGTACGACAGACCATATTTCGATGGCCGGTCCGTGGCTCCGTTTCCGTGGTCATCTAGAAAATATATCCGACAATATGCTGATGGGGGCGGTGAACGCTTTCAACGGTCAGACGAATGCCGTATTGAACCAGTTGAATAATACGTATGAAGCTGTCTCCGCCGTTGCCAAACAGTATAAGGCGAAAGGCATTTCATCCATCGTGGTTGCCGAAGAGAACTACGGTGAAGGCTCCTCCCGTGAACACGCCGCTATGGAACCCCGTTTCCTGAATGTGAAAGTGATCCTTGCCAAAAGTTTTGCCCGCATCCATGAAACGAACCTGAAAAAGCAGGGAATGCTTGCCCTGACCTTTGCCGACAAAGACGATTACGATAAGATTCGTGAAAACGATCACATCTCCATCATCGGTTTGAAAGAGTTCACACCGGGCAAGCCATTAACTGCTATCGTATTGCATGCAGATGGCACACAGGAATCATTCCCTGTAAATCACACGTACAATAATTTGCAAATCCGATGGTTCAAGTCCGGATCAGCATTGAATATGGCACATGTATAGAAATAATTGGACTATCCCGTTCCCGTGCTTGACACGGGATCGCAAAGGCACAGACCGTATCCTATATGTATCTTTTGATACTGCTGGTTCTTCTGCGGCCCCGTGTCAAGCACGGGGACAAGATAGCTCAAAACTGATAAAGACTGAACAAAATTAATAAACTATCATGATGAATAAAATAACAAAACAAAACGACCATCTGATCGTCCCGGACAAAGTAACCATTCCTTTTATCGAAGGTGACGGAGTGGGAGCGGAGATCACTCCGGTCAGCCAGAAGATTGTAAACGCCGCCATCGAAAAAGCATATGGCGGCCGGCGCTCTATCGAATGGAAAGAAGTATTGGCTGGCGAAAAGGCGTTCAATCAAACAGGCAGTTGGCTGCCCGACGAAACAATGGATGCTTTCCGCGAATATATGGTCGGTATCAAAGGTCCGCTGACTACTCCCATCGGCGGCGGTATCCGTTCCCTGAACGTGGCTTTACGGCAGACACTCGACCTGTACGTTTGCCTACGTCCCGTCCGCTGGTTTAAAGGTGTCGTCTCTCCGGTACGTGAACCGCAGAAGGTCGATATGTATATCTTCCGTGAGAATACGGAAGATATCTATGCCGGTATCGAATGGCAGCAAGGAACACCTGAAGCAGCAAAATTCCTTCAGTTCCTGACGGACGAAATGGGAGTGACGAAAGTACGTTTCCCGGAAACTTCTTCATTCGGTGTGAAACCTGTATCGGTAGAAGGAACCGAACGGCTGGTGCGTGCCGCCATCGAATTTGCCCTGACCAATCAGTTGCCGAGTGTAACACTGGTGCACAAAGGAAATATCATGAAGTTCACTGAGGGCGGTTTCAAACTCTGGGGATATGCTCTGGCGGAACGCGAGTTTGGCGACAAGACATTCACCTGGCCGCAATACGAAAAGATCAAAAAGGAAAAGGGTGAAGCCGAAGCCGCCAAAGCGCTGGCAGAAGCATCGGCTGCCGGAAAGGTCATTATCAAAGATGTGATTGCCGATGCTTTCCTGCAAAATACCTTATTGATCCCGGAAGAATACTCCGTTATTGCGACGCTCAACCTGAACGGCGATTATATCTCCGACCAATTGGCCGCCATGGTAGGTGGCATCGGAATCGCACCGGGTGCCAATATCAACTACAACAGCGGTTATGCTATTTTCGAAGCGACGCATGGCACGGCACCTAATATTGCCGGAAAGAATATCGTGAACCCGTCTTCCCTCTTACTCTCCTCCGTGATGATGCTTGAATATATGGGTTGGAACGAAGCTGCCAACCTGATCACGGCTGCCATGGAAAAGGCTTTCTCGAAGGGAGAAGCAACGAATGACCTGGCACGTTTTATGCCGGAAGGAAAATCTCTTGGCACCAAAGAATTTGGTGATTGTATCATATCTTTATTGTAACCTCGTAAAAATAACTCGTGATGAAAAAAGAATATCTTATTTACAAACTGTCGGATGCGTCAAAAGATGCTTGCAAGATTGATAACGAACTGTTTCCGATGTACAACGTGAAACGTGGTCTGCGTAACGAAGACGGCAGCGGGGTGTTGGTCGGCCTGACCAAGATCGGTAATGTAGTTGGTTACGAACGCCTGCCGGATAACGGTGGCCTGAAAGCTATTCCCGGTAAACTGTTTTACAGAGGTTATGATGTGGAGGACCTGGCTCATGCCCTGATCAAAGAAAAACGTTTCGGTTTTGAGGAGGTAGCTTATCTGTTGCTTTCCGGAAAGTTGCCCGATAAAGAAGAGTTAGCCTCTTTCAAAGGCTTGATCTGCGATAATATGCCGTTGGAACAGAAAACCAAGATGAATATCCTTGACCTGGAAGGACAGAATATCATGAATATCCTTGCCCGTAGTGTTTTGGAAATGTATACGTTCGATCCGAATCCTGACGATACTTCCCGTGACAACCTGATGCGCCAGTCCATCGAACTGATCTCGCGTTTCCCGACCATTATAGCGTATGCTTATAATATTTATCGTCATAGTACACACGGCCGTTCCCTGCATATCCGCCATCCGCACGAAAACCTTTCGCTTGCAGAAAACTTCCTGCATATGCTGAAAAAAGACTTTACGGAACTGGATGCCCGTACACTTGACCTGTTGCTTGTTTTGCAAGCCGAGCACGGTGGCGGTAATAACTCGACCTTTACAGTCCGTGTAACCAGTTCGACCGGAACGGATACCTATTCTTCTATTGCAGCCGGTATCGGTTCGTTGAAAGGTCCGTTGCACGGTGGTGCCAATATCCAGGTTGTCGATATGTTCCATCATCTGAAAGAGAACATTGGCGACTGGAAGAATGTGGATGAAATCGATACTTATTTCATGCGTATGCTGAACAAAGAGGCTTATAACAAGACCGGCCTGATTTACGGTATCGGTCATGCCGTCTATACAATTTCCGATCCGCGTGCCGTTGTTTTGAAAGAACTGGCTCGTGACCTGGCTAAAGAAAAAGGACGTGAAGAAGAATTTGCCTTCCTCGAACTGCTGGAAGAACGTGCCATCGAATGTTTCGCCAAACATAAAGGAACGAAGAAACGTGTTTCTTCAAACGTGGACTTCTATTCAGGCTTTGTGTATGAAATGATCGGTTTGCCGCAGGAAATCTATACACCGCTGTTTGCTATGGCCCGTATCGTAGGTTGGACTGCCCATCGCATTGAAGAATTACATTTCGATGGAAAACGTATTATCCGTCCGGCTTATAAGAATGTGTTGGATGAACAGGTATATGTTCCGATCAAGGAACGTTGATCTTCGTAGTTCCCTGCCCTGGAAACAACAATTTCCTAGGCAGGGAACTACTGTTTCATTAGGGTGAAACTCGCGTTTCCTGCTTAGGAAACCAGACGGTCTCCGGCAGCGGAAGTTAGTAGCTCAAGGATAACCCGTAAGCTACACTATTAAAAGTATTCCCTGTACGTATCTTATCTTTTCCGAAGATGCGGTAAAGTATCTCCCTTACCGGAATGACAAGGCTGCTACCTCCTGTGATAAAGACGGAGTCGATATCTGCTGCGTTATATTGCGCTGTGTCCAGTATTTTCAGGATATATCGTTCGATCTCGGTAGTATGCCGTTCGATGATCGTAGCAAACTCACCGGGCGTGAAAGGCTCATGTATATGGATTGTCTCTTTTTCAAAGTCGATTGTTGTATCTTCTCCGGTCGAGAGGTTTATTTTGGATTGCTCGATTCCTTTGAACAGGGAGAAGACATAGTTATTATCGATCAAAACTCTTACATTATCTATCTTAGGATTGTTGCCTGAGAGATGGTAGTAGTTATCCATCGAACGGCGCAGTTTGCTCTCCTTCAACATAAATGTCCTTTCCCAGTTTTTCAGTTCGCGGTAGAGAATGGAAGGTATTTCAATCTCTTTATCGTACGATTGGTATTTTACGCCCCGGCCCAGATGGGGAGTCACTTTGTACCACATGATTTCCGAATCGAACAAGTCACCGCCGATATAGACACCACCGTGAGCGATGATATCGTCTTTGCGGTCTTCCTTACGGATTTTATCGGGAGAAAGGTTCATGATGGTAAAGTCGGAAGTACCGCCACCGAGGTCGGCAACCAGTACGTTTTCGCTATGATCGAGCCGTTGCTCATAGGAGAGGGCGGCGGCAATCGGTTCCAATTGTAATTTGATGTTTCTGAAACCGGCGTTACGGGCGGCAAGCGTCAGGCGGTTGACTGCCAAAGTCTCTTGCTTGGGGTCTTCCGAAAAAACGGCAGGTCTTCCAAGTATCACATCCGTGATTTCCGCTCCGGCGAAGGCTTCCGCTTTCTCTTTCAAATGGCGGATGATGCAGGTAACGAGTTGATCGGGCGTCATTCTTTTACCGAATATCCAGGTAGAAAGAAACTTGTCCTGGCGGAGCAGCGTCTTAACGGATTTCAGCAAACGCCCGGTCATCTCTTCTTCAATATATTTATCCTGGGCCTCTTTACCCACATAGTATTTCATCTCGTTTGTGTCCGGAAAATACAGAATGGAACTTTCGCTATACGAAAATACTTCTTTCCGTGTTGCTTTGTCTGTCAGCGATATAATAGAATTTGATGTTCCGAAGTCCAGACCGCATGTCAACTCGTTTATATTCATCTTTGCCTTGTTTTTTATAGGAAAATAGGGCGCGAAGATATAAAATACGACACATTTTTATACTATATATACTTGTAATTTATGTTTATAATTTTTTCTTCAGGGTAAAGAAGAAGGTCACTCCTTTGCCCGGACTACTCTTTGCCGAAATCTGTCCTTTATGGAAATTAACCCCATTCTTGACGATAGACAATCCCAGTCCTGTTCCGCCGACTTTGCGGCTACGTCCTTTATCCACCCGATAGAACCGTTCGAAGATGCGGTTGATATGTTCTTCCGAAATACCCACACCGTTATCAGCGAAACTGAAATAATAAAATTTCGGATCTTCTTTATAACAGTTCACGGTTATTTGGCTTCCTTCTCCGGCATATGCGATCGCATTGTCGTAGAGGTTACGGAAAATGGAATACAATAGGGAGTAGTTGCCATGTATCGTAGGATCGCCCGGCAGAATAACTTCAGATGTGATCTGTTTTTCTTCCATCTCTTTCGAACATTCCTTCTGGATCTCGACGATCAGTTTCGGGATATTTATGTCGGACAAGTCGAACATTTCGGACGCCTCGTCCAAACGGTTCAGTACAGAGATGTCACGTAATAATCCGGTCAGGCGCGTACTCTGTGAGTAGCAACGTTCCAGGAAGAACTGGCGTTTGTCGGGAGTAAGTTCCGGATTGCTGATAATCGTTTCCAGATATCCCTGAATGCTGCTGACGGGTGTTTTCAGTTCGTGGGCGACATTCTGGGTAAGCTGGCGTTTCATCCGGCTCTCTTCTTCCTGGCGTGAAATATCATTGATGGATATTTCGTAGCTGTTATCCAGGAACAGGATACATTCGATCAGAAATATTTTCCCGTTTTTATCGATCGTTACAGATTCGCGTAACACTTTCCGTTTCCGGTTCATGTTAGGGATATTTTTATTCAGGAAAGCCTTAATGGGTTCAAGTTCCCGGATATCCTGGGCATCTTCAGCCTGACGGATCTGATTGTCGGAAATAACATTTAAGAACTGGATGAACAGGATATTCGACAATATCTCTTTCCCTTCGGCCGTAAACATGGCGAATCCTTCTTTGGCGTACTGGAAATGCTTTATCAGCTTTTCACGTTCCATGGAAAGCTCGTCTTTGGCCTTCTGTTGCCGGTGATACAGTGTGACAATGTTCTTTGAGATATCTCCCAGTTCATCGTTGGGGAAGATATAATCGTTTTCCGGTATCCGGTCTTTTTCTATATTCAAGGCAAAGTCCCGTAGTTTGGATATGGTCCGTCCGATACTGAATGTAAAGCGGGAGAGGACAAAGAAAAAGATCAATGTCATCAGTATCATAAAATAGATGAAGTCCTTATCCGTGGATAAGGCACTTTGCACATAAGGATCATAAGGGAGCGCCGAACGGTAGATATAACTGCCTATATTGCTGGCCGAATAAAAATACCGTCTGCCCGTCGATCCCGAGGTGCGGATGGCAAAGCCTTCATTATACAAACGGGCTTTGCGCACTTCGCTACGATCGTTATGGTTGTTGAATTCTTCTGTCCCGCTATTATCGAACAAGACTTTTCCGTTGGGATCGATAATGGTGACACGCAATTCTTTTTGCGGAATATCTTCGATAAATTGCCTTACCGTCTTATTAATGTCGGTATCCTGTTGGGTACGGCTAAATAATTGGTAATTGTAGTTACTCAATACATTATTCAACTTCTCCTGCGAAAATTCCCGTTCCCGTTGGTATTGAAACAACAGGAAGCAAACTGTAAATCCAAGGAACATCACAAAAATCGACCAGAATAACCGCTGGCTGAAAGGTATCCGGTTTTTCATCTTTTCTACTCTTACCATGATTAAATAACAGGATTAGTACTCAAAACAATAACCGAAGCCGAGTCGGGTAACGATGTTTTTTCCGTAAGGGCCTATCTTTTTACGCAGACGGGTAATGTTTACGTCGATTGTTCGATCCAGCACATATACTTCATCTTTCCAGATAC